>Ga0209665_1000555_pt1 | contig 27903 bp, 29 predicted proteins | sample SaaInlV_200m_DNA_2_FD_184675 | JGI IMG/M metagenome (GOLD analysis project Ga0209665, IMG submission 184675) | Marine microbial communities from expanding oxygen minimum zones in the Saanich Inlet - Saanich Inlet SI074_LV_135m_DNA (SPAdes) (version 2) | ecosystem: Environmental > Aquatic >... | reverse complement strand
GGGTCTGAATCTTCCCGGCAATCCAGTCAATCTGCTGCTCAGCCTGTAAATCAGAGTGAAAAACAGCAGAGTGCAGAGAAAAATGAGGGCAACAGTAATAAGAGCGTTACAGCCGAGCAGTCCCCAAAGCGAGAATCTCCAAAGCGAGAGTCATCAAAAACAGGACCTAAAGAGAGAGTGGCTGATCAGGCTTTGGATGCTAAGCCCAATGTAGAAGCTAAGCCTAAGCCAGAAGCCAAGCCCAAGCCAGAAACCAAGCCTAAGCCAGAAGCTGAGCCTAAGCCAGAAGCTGAGCCCAAGCCAGAAGCCAAGCCCAAGCCAGAAGCCAAGCCCAAGCCAGAAGCCAAGCCCAAGCCAGAAGCCAAGCCTAAGTCAGAAGCCGAGCCCAAGCCAGAAGCCAAGCCCAAGCCAGAAGCTAAGTCAGAAGCCGAGCCCAAGCCAGAAGCCAAGCCCAAGCCAGAAGCCAAGCCCAAGCCCAAGCCAGAAACCAAGCCTAAGCCAGATCTGAAGCCCGGTACTGCGACAGAGGTACCCAAAAGAGAAAGTGTGAAGGAAGCCCCCAAAAAAGAGGTATCTACAGCGGCACCGAAGGAGGCTCCTTCAGAAGGTACCTAGGTGCCTGTACGAGTACTAGTGAACAGACGCCCTTGGAAAGGGTGGGGCGTCTGATTGTCAACGAAGATTGTAGTTTTTCCGGATATGGTTCAGTAGTCCGCGCGAGGCGTCTTCAACCATGTCAAATACCTGTTCGAATCCGTTGGGACCGCCATAGTAAGGGTCAGGGACCTCTCGGGTTCGCCACTGATCAGATGCAAAATCCATAAAGAGCCGTAGCTTGTCATGTGTTTCAGCGGTTGTGTAGCCCTCAAGTATAGAGTAATTATCACGGTCCATTGCCAGTACTAGGTCAAATTGTTCAAGGTCACGTTGTTTCGCTTTTCGGGCTTTCAGGTCACTCATATCCAGGCCTCTGCGAAGGGCTGTCTGTTGTGCGCGTGAGTCCGGTGGATTGCCAACGTGATAAGAGTGTGTTCCGGCAGAATCCACCTCAATTTGATCTGTCAAACCAGACTCGTCTACCATTTTTTGAAATACGCCGTGAGCAGTAGGGGATCTGCAAATATTACCCATGCAGCACATCAGGACAGATACTTTTTTTGTTTTCATTGTTTTTTTCAAGATTGGGACAGGGTTAAAAGCATGTTATTTAATAGAAACAGTTAGATAATGGTTCTTTGTGGCACAATAAACGCTACGGGCTATCGATATTATACTGGATCGTTTGCTTTCTGTGTCTGTTGTAATCCGGGTTTATAGGCCGGTTCACTGACCATAAACTCCGTGTATGCATCTCCTGTTTTAGCTCTGATTTGTGTTAAAATAGACGGATTATTTGTAACAGGAAGGATTTAATGGAGCAGATTTTAGAGATACGTGAAGGGTGCAATACCCCAGAACAGTTAATTAAGAGTTTACCTTTTTCTCGTTTCTTAAAGAGTTACAAGAAGGAGTTTATCGAAAATTTAGATCATCGTGATGTACGCCGAAAAAATGAGGCGATCCATAAGGTCGACTTTATCAGGGGTGTCTGTGCGCGTGATTTTTTAAAGCTTCTGGAAAATAGCGAAATTGAGGCTGGAAACCCACTGGAGCGTGCCCGTAATCTGGTTCGTTTTCTGGATGGAGCATTCCACCATTTTCGTTCCAGTAGCTATTCGAGATTGGTACGGCTGCAGAATGATGTGGTCTCTACAGGGGTAGAGACACCAGACTCAGTCAAGGACAAGGTTACCGAAAAGGCAACCTCTCTTTCAGACTTGATTCTTGAGACTCGTCGTACACTACTGCGTAAAGTGGATATGGAGCATGGCGTACGTAGAAGTCATGGTCTGGATGCCTCTCCAAACGTGACAGCGGGTGAGATCTCGGGGCACTACTTCAATTTGCCAGCGGATTATGTTGCACTTTCACATGTGCCCTTAACTATTGCGGCTGATATACGAACAGGTGTGGACTATTCCACCCCTTCCAACAAGCGGGCAGAGCCCTTTTATGAGTTGGATCACAACCCTCTTGACCTGAATCAGTTTAATTCAGAGGATTGGGTTTCAGTCCCTCTGCAGGTAGGTGCCTGGTTGATTGTTGCCTATCTCCACAAATCACGAGGCAGTGTGGAGATGGAGCCGGGTCTGTTGAATCTGTTTCCCTTTGCCCACATTGAGGATATCAAGCAGAACCGTCGCCCGGATGGTATCTTTATTTTCAGTGATCCCAATGCAAAATCTGATGATATTGGGTACTACTGGGATGAAGAGAGTGAGCTTTTGGTTGGGCTTGTGCCTGACCGTGATGAGCTTAAATATTTTGGTTACTGTAAAAAGCCTATTCTGACACTGCACAATGTGTTGGCGATCCGTAAAGGGGAGCTCCCTCTGCACTGTGGTTGCACACGTTATATTGTCCGTTTTGATGAGGAGCAGGGGCCTTATATTGCTGAGATGTTAATCAAGGCAGATGATATGGGCCGCATAGAGATGGAGAAAGGGAGTGATGACACGGTACGTCCCATCTTCTTTGGCACAGAGACAGGGGCTTTTGCCTGTCTGGACGGCTTTAGTGAACATGCAAAACTGCTGATGATCGGGCGAGAAGTTGGATACAACAAGGATACCGGATCAAATGCACGTCAGATCGTCCCGGTAACAGAAGATACTGAGGTGATGAGCGGGAACCCCCTGGATGTACTGCTCTATATGAATAATTTTGAACTGGTTGAGCATGGTACCTCTGCTATTAATGCAGCAATGAGTGTCGATGAAGCCATCGAACATTTTCGCTTGGGTGAGCGAGTGGCTGCGGGTAGTACTCATACCCATCGTGGAGCAAAAGAGAGTAGCTACTGGGCTAACCCGTTTCCACTGCTCCGGGATGAGACAGAAACGGTACTTCACCCTGACCTCTATACGCAGTTCCTGAAAAATGAAGCACTCTTTATCTCTTCTGCAAAGACGCTGGTTGAGCGCAAAGAGCTCTATCTTGGTGTGGCGTTCAGTCAGTTGATGGCTGGAGTTTACAGCGAAAATAGTGATGCCGATCTACAGCGGTGCGGCTATAACGACCGGGATGAAGTAGAGCAGTTGGCACCCGCACGTCTTGCAGAAGATATTATTGACTTGATTAAAGAGATTGCATTGGAGAAACGTGAGCTGGCTGGAGAGCATTGCAGTGAGGTTAGCATTACCGTTGCCTTGGTTGGGGATAGTCGTACAGGTAAATCAGAGACAGCTGAAAAGATGGAAGGTATTCTCGGCTTGCAACTGGTATAAATTGATGACGGGTCTTGTTTGATTGAGGGAAGTTTATTCGATAGAGTTCAGGTTTAGTTTTATGAGCCGGCAAACCAGCCATAGTTTTTTGTGTTTTTTATGAACCTGACCGTATTAAACTTGACCCGTTACCAGTCTGGAGGAGAACTCCAGAGGGGCGTTTCTATGTTGAATAACGCCTGCATTGAGGCCATCCGATGCGTGTAATACGTGGCATGATCGATCTGGAAGTACCGCTTCCGTTTAATATCTACAAGGGCGATGGCTCTCTGTTGATGAGACAGGGGGTAGTTATCTACAACCAGTCCAGAATTGACCAACTCTGCCAGTGGGAAACCTATACCACTGCAAACGGCGAAAAAGATGATGCCCCAGCTGCGAGCATTGTTACCAAAGCAGATGATGTAACCGTCACAGATTATATTGAAGATCTGATGTTTCGCCTTGATATTACCTACTCTAACTTTCTCACCAACGGTTTTAACGTAGTCAATGATGTGACCCGTATCTCCGTTGAGCTCTACCACAAGATGATCTCTGATCCAGATGCGATGATCGGTATGGTTCATCTGAGAACAGACCTCAAACATTCGATAATACGCACCTTGCAGAATGCTGTTTTTTCAATTCTCACAGCAAATAGTCTGGGGTGGAGTAAGCAGCGGGTGACCAAGCTTGCCAGTGCAGCATTGACTGAGAACTTGGGAATGTTATCGATGCAAGAGGACCTTTTTCGCCACAGTGGTCCACTCCAGGAGTGGCAGACTGAGGCCATCCGTAAACATCCCGCAACCTCTGTGCAGATGTTGATTGGTATGGGGGTTAAAGATAAGGACTGGTTAAGGGCTGTTGGGTATCATCATGAGAGAATGGATGGTAGTGGTTATCCGAATAAACAGCAGGGGAGTGCTATTTTTGAAGAGTCACGAGTTCTTGCCATCGCTGACCGGTATGGTGCTACTATTTCCCCTCGAATGGATCGCAAACCTGGAAGCCCTCAAGATGTAATGCGCTACCTTTTGAAGGGGGAGAAGGAGCAGTATGATCAGGATATCGTGCGTCACTTTATTGCTGAAATTGGTGTGTACCCTCCAGGCATTACAGTACGCCTCAAAAATGGTGATATCGCCGTGGTCACCCATCGAAGGGCCAAAAGAACCTTCCCTCTGGTCTCCTCAATTTGGGACCGCGAATTAGTCCCGTATGATTTCCCCGTTGAGAGAGATACCTACTTTAGTGAGTTTGCGATTCTGGGCCATTTTCTGCATGATGATGCTTCACGTCTGAATGAAGATGCCTTGTGGGGGAAAGAGAGACACCGGTTAGGTAAAGATATTCAGATGTTCCGTGTCCATGATGAGTATCATACAACTTCAGCTGAGGATGCTGAGTTGAGTGGTGAAGTTACGCTATTCTAATTAATGATGAGATAGATAATGATTGAAGCAAATAGAAAAATACTGGTTGTAGATGATGACTTCAGTGTTTTAGATGCCTATGAAGAGATCTTGATCGCTGCAAATGATGATGAAGCCGATCGTCTGTTGGAGTTGCTAACAGCAGACCTTTCAGTGGGCAAAGATGAAAGTAAATCCACTGTTGACTCCTCAAAAGAGACCTTTGAGATGGTTAAGGCCTCCTCTGCAGAAGAGGCGATTGAGATCTTTCATCAAGCCCATACAGCAGGCGAGCCTTTCTCTACCGTATTTATGGATATCCGTATGCCACCAGGCATGGATGGCGTGGAGTGCAGTGGGCAGTTGCTGAAAATTGATCCCAACGTATATATCGTCATTGTCTCCGCCTATGCAGACTACTCGCTGAGTGATATTAAGCTGCACCTTGGTAATAACTATGTCTACCTGAAAAAGCCTTTTATTCCTGAAGAGTTGATTCAGGTGGCTGAATTTTTCTCATTACAGTGGAAGAAGAGTCAGCAGTTAAAGCATAGGATTGTGGAGCTTGAGAACGAGCTGGACAGCTCTAAGAAGCTTCTGAACAAGTCTGGGTAATTTGAATCAGGGGTTCCTTAAACAGTAAGGTTATTCGCTTGCCAAGCTTGAAATGACCGCAACAACTCCACGAGTCAGCCTTTGTAAGGCCTCCGTGGTAATAACGTAAGAGGGCATTAGATAAATTAAGCTCCCGAACGGACGTACCCAGATTCCCTGTTTGACCAGCAGCGGTTGTATGACTCTAAGATCAACAGCTTTGTGCATCTCAACCACACCAATCGCACCAAGAACCCGTACCTCTTTTACGCTGTTTAGCTCGCTACAAGGTGCTAACCCCTGTTGCAGCTCCTGTTCAATCTGCTTGACTGCACTCTGCCAGGGACGAGAACAGAGTAGATCAATGCTTGCATTGGCAGCACTACAGGCCAGTGGGTTGCCCATAAAGGTGGGGCCATGCATCAAAGTACCGGTCTTATATTCTGATATTGCAGAGGCAATCGTGTGACTCGTCATTGTTGCCGCCAATGACAATGTTCCTCCCGTTAAAGCTTTTCCAAGGCAGAGAATATCGGGTGTGATACTGGCATGGTCACAGGCAAACAGCTCTCCAGTTCGGCCAAACCCTGTTGCAATCTCATCGGCAATTAACAGTACCTGATATTGGTCACAGAGTTGCCGTGCTCTCTGTAAATATTGTGGGTGGTAGAAATACATCCCTCCTGCCCCTTGCACAACCGGCTCCAGAATCAATGCCGCAAGTGTGGTGTGATGTTGTTCAAGGGTATTTTGCAGAGGGGTAATCGCCTCATCATCCCACTCGTGGTTGAAGGGGGTTGCAGGGCGTGGGATAAAGTGATGTGGCGTTAAATGGTGATGAAAGAGCGTATGCATACCATTTTCAGGGTCAGCCAGTGCCATCGTAGCGAAAGTATCACCGTGATATCCGCCCTGAAGAACTGCAATCTCTCTCTTGGCAGGTTGCTCAACAGCAATCCAATACTGAAGAGCCATTTTGAGGGCGACCTCAATCGAGATAGACCCTGAATCAGCCAGAAAAATATGCTGAAGAAGAGGTGGGGTCAGCTCGAGCAGACGCCGCGCTAACTCAACCGCTGGGCGGTGTGTCAATCCTCCAAACATCACATGAGAGAATTGACTGATTTGTTCTTCAAGCGCACGGTTAATTTCGCTGACATTATAGCCGTGAATTGCAGACCACCAGGAGGACATCCCATCAATCAGACGTTCGCCACCCTCCAGTGTAATGGTGTGTCCATCTGCAGAGCTGACAGGATATACCGTGTCAGGGTGCAGCATACTGCTATATGGATGCCAGAGATGGTTCCGGTCCAGTTCAAGCAGTTCGTTGGTTGTTAAGGAGGGGGGCATTTGGGTTGGTATACCATTGAAAATTATATTATAGCGTTGGTTTAAACCATTTTCTGCTCAGCAATGCTGAGACACTCACGCAATAAGATATAATAAAATTATCAACAAATCTATGGAATAACAATCAATGCATGATGAAGTGAAGAAGTATTACGGACAGATTCTGGTTACGAGTGGTGATCTGCAAACAGATGCCTGCTGTACCGACAGCAGTATGCCGGAGTACCTTAAAGGGCCACTCGCTGAGATTCATACGGAAGTTGCATCCAAATATTATGGGTGTGGATTGGTGGCACCTCAACAGCTTGAGGGTACTCGTATTCTTGATTTGGGAAGTGGCTCCGGAAGAGACTGTTATCTGCTGTCACGACTGGTGTCGGAGCGTGGTTATATTGTAGGTGTTGATATGACAGATGAGCAGCTCGAGGTGGCAAATCGCCATATCCAGTGGCATACAGATCAATATGGTTATGCACAACCCAATGTGGAGTTCCACAAGGGTTATATCGAGAAACTGGATGAACTCTCTTTGGAAGATGAGAGTTTCGATATCATTATTTCCAACTGTGTCATCAACCTCTCTCCAGATAAAGATGCTGTTTTGCGAGAGGCGTGGCGTGTATTGAAACCGGGCGGTGAACTCTACTTTTCGGATGTCTACTCAGAGCGACGAGTACCGGAGAGTTTAGTGAAAGATCCGTTACTCTATGGGGAGTGTCTGAGTGGTGCACTCTATTGGAATGATTTTTTAACCCTTGCTAAACGTAACGGATTTGCCGATCCCCGCTTAGTTGAAGACCGTCCTTTAACTATTGATAATCCGAAAATTGAGGAAAAACTGGGGCCACACCGCTTTTTCTCTGCGACCTACCGTCTCTTCAAGATTCCTGAACTGGAAGAGAGCTGTGAAGATTTTGGTCAGGCAGTAATCTATAAAGGAACGGTTGAACACCACCCTGACTGCTTTGTATTGGATAAGAGTCATATTTTTCAGAGCGGCAAGGTAGAGCCTGTTTGTGGAAACAGTTGGCTTATGCTCCATCAGAGCCGATTTGCTGAACATTTTGAGTTTATTGGAAATTGGGATGCTCACTATGGGATCTTTGATGGTTGTGGAACCACAATGCCATTTGATATCGATGTGGATCAGCAGCAGCGTAGTGATGGAGGGAGTTGCTGTTGAGGGTTAATACGATGTGTCTGTAGTGCTGATACTCAACAGCTATACCCTTTTATTGATCAATCCTCTACTGAGTTATCATACTGATAGAATAGAGGAATTGATTGGCCAAAAATACCGACTATGCTTGATACAACTCCTCTACTGAAAGAGATCTCCTTTCCTGAAATTCAACGTGAATCGTTGTCTGCGCTGCAGGTGAACCTGGGATATCGCTGCAACTTGAGTTGCATCCACTGTCACGTGAATGCTGGGCCAAAACGTAGCGAGATGATGGATCGAGAGAATATCGATGGGGTAATCCGCATACTGGAGCAGGGGAAGATTACCCAGCTGGATCTGACGGGTGGTGCCCCTGAACTGAATCCCCACTTCAAAATGTTGGTAGAAGCGGCATCGAAATTGGGTGTGCAGGTCATTGACCGCTGTAACCTCTCTGTTTTGGAGCTTCCAGAACAGCAAGGGCTTGCTCAGTTTCTTGCAGATCACCGCGTCGAGGTGGTCGCATCCATGCCCTGTTATCTTGAAGATAATGTGGATGCACAGCGTGGCAAAGGAACCTTCTCAGAGAGCATTAAGGGGCTCAAACGGCTCAATAAGTTGGGGTATGGGAGTCGAGAAGGTGGACTGGTACTTAATTTGGTCTATAACCCGCAGGGGGCGAGCCTTCCACCCGATCAACAGTCACTGGAGGTCGATTACAAACGTGTACTGAGAGAGTCATACGGTATTGTTTTTAATCAACTGCTGACCATTGCTAACCTGCCGATCCATCGCTTTGGTAGTCTGCTGCTCTCAAAAGGGGAGTTTTCTGGCTACATGGATCTGTTGCAGTCTGCCCACCAGCCACAGAATCTGGCCACCGTTATGTGCCGGACCCTCATCAGTGTTGACTGGCAGGGTTATCTCTATGATTGTGATTTTAACCAGATGTTGAAAATGCCTCTGGTCGATGAAGTAGATGATCCCCTTCATCTTCGTGATCTACTGGAGCTCTCCCTTCAACAGCGTCCTATCCAGGTTGCGGGTCACTGTTATGGTTGTACCGCAGGTCAAGGCTCAAGTTGTGGTGGTGCGCTTGATCGCGCCACGGGGGGCATCGCTTGATCTCAATTGTGATCCCTGCACTCAATGAGGCAGAGATTATTGTAAACACCTTGCTGCCGCTACAGGCGATGCGCAAACGGCAGGTAGAGATTATTTTGGTGGATGGTGGCAGTACCGATACAACTATTCAGCTGGCCACCCCTTACATTGATCAGCTTGTTGAATCTATAAAAGGGCGAGCCCTGCAGATGAATGCCGGGGCAGAAGTGGCACAGGGTGATGCGCTCTGGTTTCTCCATGCTGATACAGTTGTACCTGACGCAGGAGATCAGAGGATCCTTCAGGCGCTGCAAGAGGGTGCGTGGGGACGATTTGATGTGCGTCTGAGTGGAGAGCGTACGGTGTTGCGCGTGGTAGAGTGGTGGATGAACCAGCGCTCCTGCTGGAGTGGTATATCGACGGGGGATCAGGGCATCTTCATTCAGCGTAAGCTGTTTAAACAGCTGGGTGGTTTTCCACAAATCCCTTTAATGGAGGATATTGAGTTGAGCAGAAAGCTCAAAAAGATTGCTGCACCGGCATGTATCCATACTCCACTGATTACCTCCAGCCGTCGCTGGGAGGAGCGTGGGGTTATGCGTACAATCTTGTTGATGTGGTGGCTGCGCTTGAGCTACTGGGCGGGTGTATCACCACAGCGGATTGCCCACTGGTACCGATGAGTAGAGCGCTGCTGGTATTTTCCAAGGCACCTGAGGCAGGTACAGCAAAAACAAGACTGATTCCTGCATTGGGTGCGTTGGGTGCGGCACAACTGCAGCAAAAAATGACAGAGTGGGTGGTTACTGAGGCGGCTGCGTCGTCACTCGGGCCAGTTACGCTCTGCTGCGCACCCGACTGTAACCACTCCACCTTTTCAGAACTTCAGCAACGCTTTAAGATCGAATTACAGCCACAGCATGGAGAAGATGTTGGAGAACGTATGCACAAGGCGATTGAGGGTACGCTTCAGTTGCATGACACAGTGATCTTGATGGGGAGTGATTGTCCGCAGATTGATCGGTCACTATTGGCAACAGTGGCTGATACACTGGAACAGCATGATGTGGTGATTGTACCCGCAGAAGATGGTGGTTATGTGTTGATTGCCACGAGAGTGCCCGTGGCTACTGTTTTTCAGGGAATAACCTGGGGAACGGACCGTGTGATGGAGCAGACCATTGGGGTCCTCCAGCAACAGCAGCTGAATTGGTACGCGCTACCCCCCCTTGTGGACATTGATCGTCCTGAAGATTTACAGTTTATTCCAAAGGGGTGGTTGGATGAGTGAGAGGCTAACCACGGAAGGTTTTCAAGGTTATCTGGTGGTCACGTTGAGCTACTGGGTATTTACCCTGACCGATGGGGCGATTCGTATGTTGGTTGTGCTCTACTTCCATCAGTTAGGGTACGCGCCACTGGAAATTGCGATGCTTTTTCTCTTCTATGAGTTCTTCGGCGTAGTAACCAACCTGGTAGGAGGGTGGATTGGCTCGCGAATCGGTTTGAATAGAACCATGCAGATTGGAATAGGTATGCAGGTTGTGGCTCTTTCACTGCTGGCAGTCCCAACGGCTTGGCTCTCTGTCCCCTATGTGATGGCTGCACAGGCACTTTCAGGAGTTGCAAAGGACCTCAATAAAATGAGCGCCAAGGCCAGTGTAAAGTTGATGCTTCCCAAACAGCAGGAGAGTGCCCGCCTGTTTAAATGGGTGTCGATACTGACAGGGTCAAAAAATGCATTGAAGGGGGGAGGGTTCTTCCTGGGTGCGCTGTTACTTGCGCAGTTCGGGTTTCAGATGGCGTTGTTACTATTGGCGGGTATGTTGCTCATCAGTTTGGTTATTAATTGGCTGCTGCTATCTGAAGAGATCGGAAAAACACAGCATAAGCCAAAATTTTCACAGCTCTTTTCGCGTACCCGTGAGATTAATTGGCTCTCGGCAGCACGCTTTTTTCTATTTGGAGCACGGGATGTCTGGTTCGTGGTGGCGCTGCCCCTGTTTTTGGCTTCAACTATGGAGTGGAACCATCTACAGGTCGGTGGGTTTTTGGCGGTCTGGATTATAGGTTATGGCATTGTGCAATCATTGGTTCCGCTGTGGTTGAAGCGTGGTCAGCACTTGCCGGATGGAAAAACAGCAATGAAGGTTGCACTTATGCTCGCCGTAATCCCCGCAGGGATCGCCTGGGGTCTGGTATTACAATGGGATCCGGCATGGGTTGTTACCCTGGGGCTGCTACTGTTTGGAGTGTTCTTTGCAGTCAACTCTGCAATCCACTCCTACCTGATTTTGGCCTACTCAGAACACGATAAAGTGGCAACCAATGTTGGCTTCTACTATATGGCAAATGCCGGAGGGCGCCTCATGGGGACAGTGCTTTCAGGTTGGCTCTATCAAATGCAAGGGATGGCCGCATGTTTGGGATGGTCGGCCTTGATGGTCCTGATTGCGGGTCTGATATCGATCAAGTTGCCACGATAGATAGCTGTGTTATTCTCCACAACCATGAGTAATCAATCAGACTGCTTTCTCTGTAAACTGCCTTCAGAAAGGATTATAGCAGAGTGTAAGCTTACCTATACCATTCGGGATGGTTATGAGCTCTCTCCTGGACATAGCCTGATTCTGCCAAAACGTCATATGCCAACCTTTTTTGATGTTACGGTAGATGAGCAGGCAGCGCTCTTTGCAGCGATTCAGCAGGCAAAACAGGAGCTGGACCGAGAGTTTAGCCCGGATGGGTACAATATCGGGATCAACAATGGTGAGTTTGCGGGACAATCCATTCCTCATCTGCATATTCATTTGATCCCTCGCTACCGGGGAGATGTCGAAAATCCAAAGGGTGGAGTACGCTGGGTATTGCCAGAGCGTGCAGACTACTGGACAAAGTGATTACAAATACTCTATTCTCAATAACAACATCAACACTAGGAGAAATAATAATGAGAAAAAGCGTCGGACTACTACTGATGTCAGTGGCATTTGCCTCACAGGCTGAAATTACCTCACTGCAATGCAGTATGGATGAGATCAATACCAAAACCAATGAGGTTACCCATGTTGATGATGTGAAGGTCGATGTGCCTGATCAGAGTACACGTACCATAACTGCGCTAACCTACTACAATAATGATCGCATTATTGAGGAGTGGGAGATTACTCCAACACACTCCAACTATCGATATCGTAAACTGGTTGGTGGAGACATCATAAAAACGGAGACCAGCTCAATCGAAGCCACTTCTGGTAAGGTTTTAGGCAGTATGCACTATGATCCATCTCCCTTCCTGAGAATTCGTGGTCACAAAGAGAAAGAGACAACATTTTCCGGTCAATGCTATTTGGTACAACAACCAGCCGCTACGCTAGAGTAATAGTATCTCTATAAAAGGTAACTATTCAGCACGGTGCTGTAACCGAACTGGCCCAGGGGTGTTACTTCGCTTCAGGGGGTAAGCTGAATAGTTACCTAAAAGGTAGCTAAAAGGTACCAAAAGGGTAGCTAAAGGGGTTCTAACAATCGATCCTAAGGTGACTCGAACAACAGGTTTGATGGGTACAGAACCACACAAGCTGCTTAATACTGCGTATTGCGTAGTCACTATGCCTACTACAGTATTGCAGGTAATCTCAGTGCGTTGCAGAATGTATATCATGCAACAGAATGTTACTGGCGTAAAATACTGAGTAGTCGAAACTGTAAAGGAAAAGTAACGTAAGAAAGCTTCCAGAAATTGAAGGAGCGCTATCCGTTGCAGAAACCAAAACTGGTGTTACCCCTATGGGAGGCTATAAGTTCTTGCCGTACTGTGAATCAACTTTTGAAGAGCGTAGTGCGGGAAATTCGTACGCTACGTTCTGTGAGAGCAGGAGGCAGATGCCCACCTCTGGTGGTTCGGTGGAAAGCCCGTGAGCAACTCCCTATCCCGGTTAATACAATTTTCAATATCAAACAGGCCTCCAATAATCTGGTTGGCTGTGGTCATTTTTAGCATTATGCCGGGGCAGCCCGTGTACGCACAGCTGCTTGAGCTAACAGTGGAAGAAAAAGTTTTTATTGCAGACCATCCGGTTATTCCGTTTTGTGTGGATCCTGCTTTTATGCCTTTTGAGCAGATTAATGCATCCGGGCGACATGAGGGTATTTTTGCGGACTATCTCTCACTGATTTCAGAAAAGACCGGACTCTCTTTTCAGCTTGTCCCAGCAGAGAACTACCGGCAGACTCGAGAGCTATTTGAGAAAGGTGTATGTAAGCTGGTACCGGGAGCTGATGCGATTGAGAGTGATCGTTATGGAGTCTCTACGACCTATCTGACTTCTGAATCCGGTTATGTGGTGCACTCCAGTCGTGAAGGAGCAGCGGATTTTGGGGTAATGGTTGAAGAGGGGAAGATTGGGTATATCGGAGGGGCTGATATCAAGCGGCTTAGAGAGAGCTATCCGCAGGCAAATTTTATTGAAGCGGGTTCTGATCTGGATGGTATTCGAAAAGTGGCCACTGGAGAGCTGGATGCCTTTGTATCAACGCTGTTGGCACTTGACTATACGATTCGTCACAGTGGAATCACCCGGGTACAGCTCAAGATCAGAAAGATGCTGGGGGATGGCCCCAATTTTGCTGCTCATATCCATCCGGGCAGCCCCCAGTTACTCAGGATTATCAACAAGGCCATTGAACAGATCACAGCAAAGGAGCAGGATGAAATTATTCAACACTGGTTTCAGCCGATGGTTGAAGAGAAGCTGTATGTTCGAACATTGAAACGGACGTTGCTGGGGACTATTTTTGTTTTGCTGGTTGTGGCTCTGCTCTATCTATTACAGAAAAAGAAAAACCAGCAGCTACAGCTGAAGTTGATCGAGCGTAAGAGTGCTGAACGGGAACGGCTTTTGGAAGAGGTACATGATGGTTTTGGTTCCCAGTTGATGAGTGCCCGGTTGATGATTATGGGTGGGGAGTACAGCAAAGAGCGGCTGGTAGAGCTGATGGGAGAGTGCATTGATGACCTTCATCTGGTCGTTGATCTGTTTGGGAATCAGGGGGTGACCCTGGAAGAGGCGCTTGCACAGTATCGTTACCGGATGCAGCTCCGTTTGGTGGAGATGGGTGTAGAGATAGAGTGGAAAATCGAACTACAAGAGTGTTTCTTCGTTACGGAGCATGCAACCTTGCAGCTACTACGCATTCTTCAAGAGGCGATTCATAATAGCTTGAAGCATGCCGGGGCAAAACAGATACGGGTTACGGCCCGATGTTCTGAAGGGCATCACCTTCAGATTACAGTTCAGGATAACGGGGTGGGTCTGCCTGATGAGTTGAAGAGAAATCGTGGTATTGGCAATATGGAGAGGCGAGCAGCCAGTATCGGTGCCCGGTTTTCCATTGGTAATGCAAAACCGGGAGTGTTGGTTGAGGTGACTTTGAGGTCTTAATCCTAGATCACGCCGTAGTCCCGTGCTTTTGAGACGGCCTGCATCTGGTTGGAGACCTCCAGTTTGCGGTAGGTATTGCGGATATGGGTCTGAATGGTAGAGAGAGCAACCCCCATTAGTTGGGCGCACTCTGCATAGCTATTGCCGAGTGAAAGGTGTTTCAGTAACTCCAGTTCTCTGGGAGAGAGGTCAATTGGGAGCTCGTTACTGGATTGAGGTGGGGCACCGGCCAGTTCAAACAGGTGGCGTGCCAGAGAAGGGCTTACGGGGTAACTGCCCTCAAGCACCTCTGATATGGCGTGAGAGAGTGAAGCCGAGCCTTCCCCTTTTAGCAGGTACCCTTTGGCGCCCGCTCGAATGGCCTCTACTAAAATCCTTTTTTTTCCAATTACGGAAACCACCAATATTGGCAGATCTGTGAACTGCTGGTGAGCTGCCCGGATGATCTCAAGTCCACTGATATCGGGCAAGCCAATATCAACGAGCAGTAAATCAATGGCTTGAGCAGGTTGTTGTATAAAGTCGAGTGCACCACTTCCCTGCGGGAAACTGTGAAGTTTCCACTCCTCAGGTAGTGCGTGGATGGCATCTTCAATCGACTTTCTGAAGACTGGATCATCCTCTACCAGAACGGCTACAGGTGTAATTTTTTGATTCACTAACATCCTCTCCATGTGGATTGTTATTAAATGTATGAATATTATACTTTTTTAGAGTTATGGTGGGCTCTTCTCCGCTTAAATTAGTGAACAAGGGCAGCACTTTGATAAAATATTGACGGCTGGTCTGTGATAGAAATTTGCCGGATGCAGTCGTAGAGTAGACTAAGAGTAGCGGTGTGATAATAGCCTTAATGGTTCACTACAGCCCACAGAGGCTTCACTGCTGGCCCAGTCGAGATGTTGCTCAATAGTGGATCTGTGGTTGGAGACAACGGCTTCACTGAACTCTTCGGTTAGTGCTGTGATAATCTGTTTTGCGGTATCATCAAAATCACCCTCTTCTCCCAGAGTTTGATAGAGGTGGCAGATGCGATTCTGTAACTGGATTCGGAGAAGGGATTCAATTAGTAAGTCGGCAGCACGCCCTTCAAGTTGAGTGGAAAATTGAGCATACTCTTCGGGTAGTTCTGTTCTTGTAGAGAGTAGTAGTTCTAACCACCTCTCTTGCTCTTTCTTGGCAGGTGACTGCTGTTGGAGTAGTTGTTGTAGAGTGATGCCGTGGCGTTCAGTCAGCTGACCAAATGTGGTCACCCTCTCTGGTCTGGAGGGCGAGTGGGCTGCAGATGGAGGAGCTGCGTCCTTTGTAGCCTCGAACACATCAAGCTGTGATGGTTGTTGGGACAGCTTGGTACTGCGCTGAATGTTCTCTACTGCTTGCTCAATTCTGCGGTTCTCGCCAGCTTCGCCTGTCTCATTTACAATTTTATCAGGCTCGGGAGATGTCACAATCTCCGCACGACTCTCATCTGCTGAGAGGGGGGTATCTTGTGAGGTATCAATCTTTAAATGGCTGTTTGAAATGTTCGACTCCACCTCAGAAATTGGTACAAACTCCTCTTGATCCGCTAGTTCGCTTTTAATTTGTTGCTCAACCTCTACACTCATTTGGTCAATTTCAGATGAAGGTTTGGTTGAGGATTCTCTGTATTCAGTTAGTTCAGGTTCATCTGGAGGGATAAACTCCTGATGCCACTTCTCGATCAGCGTCTGCTTTTCAGAAGAGAGAAACTCACCGGTATCGGTCAGGTGCTCAATAATTTCAAGATAGCAGGCTTCGCGTGTCTCAGGGTCACGGATGGCCAAACTCTCTACCACCAGAGGGGTAATCGTAGATAGCAGGTATTTCAGGCTACTGGAGCGCTGCTGGGTGATGCTGCAGTAGAATAGGTGGTCAAACAGTGTTTGTGGCTGATCAAAGCCAAAGATTGAGCAGAGTTCAAGCAGCTCCTGCTGGAAAGAGAGCACAACATCCAGTCGTTCACTGGGCAATGAGAGAATCTCTTCATCATTACGTTCGCCAATCAATACTGCAAAAGGGATCTTTTGGAGTTGTAATTCATCATAGAGCTGACAGACCGCAAATAGCGCGTCTGCCCGCTCCCGTGCAGGCAACCACTCATGCTCTTCATTATCCGGGATCTCTTCATAATCATCGTCAGCGACCATCTCATAGACACACTCTTCTGACAGAGCGGTATCAGTAATGGTGGTGGTTTTAGGTTGGGGCGTTTCAGTAACTGTTGTCGTGAGAGGGGTGGGAGCATCTTCAGCCGCCGTAGAGCGGCTCAATAGGGTTTCAGTCTCTGTGGTTTCAGGTTCTGGCATGTGCTGTAACAGCGGCCTTTGAGGCTGAGCCTGGGTACGGAGAAGATTTGAGATCACTCTCTCAGTACGAGGATGGCTGAGAATGGTCTGGTGTTTTGGTAGAGAAAGAGGTGCTTTCTGCGCTTGCTTCAATTGACGGGGATAAGGAACCAAGGTGACCAGTGCAAGCCCGGCAATAGAGATAATCGAGAGCACCATTTCACCAGAAAGCATCGGCGCGAGAAGCAGTATTCGATACAGGCTAGGAGTCAGCAGGGTAAATTTAAAAAAATGGGTTCGGAGTTTTCTCAAAGCTAAGGAACCTCTGAACAAGTCAGGGTGATTTGAATTACGTCCATAGTGTCCAAGATCAAGGCGAAGATCGCAGCCAATACCCCAGGGCACCTTCTCTTGCGCAAGCGCAATTCACCTTGTGGCAGGCTATTAGCAAGGTTTTCAACCGAGGAACGAGGTCGAGCAACGAAGATATTGGGCGCTATGGGCGTTAGGCATTTACACATGACTTATTCAGAGGTTCCCTAAAGATGGATTGTATGAAAATTAAAGTTAAGAGCCACCCCTACGACCATCAAAATAAGTCCAATGATCAGGGTAGCAATCGTAGAGGCTGCGATCAGCTTGACCATAAGCCAGATGAGGGACAAAAAAGGGATATCCAACTCCGTGACCCGGACATCAATCGAACGGTCTTGTAGCAGCTCACCGTCGACCAACTCATCTCGTGTATTATGGTTAAATCTGATTCGCATAAAAAATCACTCTTTGTTAAGGAGCCTCTGAACAAGTCTGGGTAATTTGAATCGTATCCAAGTTCCTAGGGCATCCACTCTTGCGCAAGCGCAATTCACCTTGTAGCAGGCTATTAGCAAGATTTTCAACCGAGGAACGAGGTCGAGCAACGAAGGTATTGGACGCTATAGGCGTCAGACATTTACACATGACTTATTCAGGGGTTCCTTAATCAGAGGTTCCTTAATGCACATAGATCAACGTGTGCCTGTACAAGTGGAGTAGTGGATTATAACAGAGGAGTGGCAACCAGAGGCATACAGTTTTGGTATCCTCTACAGATTACATCGTGTTTTAAGGTGGCTTTTAGTGGTGGATAACAGCAACTTTTTAGAGAGGTTCAGTGCGCTTTCTCGTGTCTATGGTGAAGCAGGATTAGAGAAGCTTGCAGAGTCTCATGTCTGCGTGGTTGGTATCGGAGGCGTTGGTTCATGGGTGGCCGAATCTCTGGCACGTTCTGCAATCGGTGAGATTACGCTGATTGATGGTGATGTCATTGCCAGAAGTAATACCAATCGGCAAATTCATGCGCTTGAGAGCACGTTAGGCAAGCCTAAAGTCGAAGTGATGTCTGAGCGGATCTTTGAGATCAATCCGCACTGCCGTTGCCATCCAATACAGACAGACCTGAGTCACGAAAATATACGTGACCTGTTGGAGCGTGGTTATGGCTGTGTAGTGGATGCGATTGATGGGGTCAACGCCAAGGCTCAGATGATCTATCACTGTAAACGCAATAAAATCAAAATTGTGACTACTGGAGGGGCAGGGGGGCTGCTCGACCCCACGCAGATAACCATTCGCGACCTCGCCAAAACATACAATGATCCGTTGGCCGCAAAGGTCCGTTCTGAACTTCGTAGAAATTACAATTTCTCTCGTAATCCTAAGCGCAATTTTGGCATTCCTTGTGTTTTTTCTGCCGAACAACAGCGTTATCCAACCCGTGAAGGAGAGATTTCGCTTTGTAAACCGGGGGTTCCTGGGCTCTCACTGGACTGCGCATTTGGGTATGGTTCGAGTGTTGCGGTGACGGCAGCGGTTGCTCAAGCCGCCAGCTATAAGGCTGTTGAAATCCTATTAAAGCATTGATTTATAAAGCACATTGTTGTCAGAATCTTAATAATAACATCAGACATAAAAACTGATATATAACAAAATACGTATTTTTACGTATTCCTATTGTCGGCTTCTGTTTATAGACTATCTACTAGAATTTTTATTTTTCACCTACTTTTATTTGGAGCTGTAAAAATGTTTAATATTGAACATGATTTAGATGCATTGCTTATTGCAGTACTGGGTATAACATCACTGCTCTGGTTAGGTCGAAACATATATGTGGCATTGAAAGACATCTATTTTGACCATCAGTCGGTATAATAAAAGCCACAACAGTCTTATCCGAGTCACGACTCTTCTCTTCTCTTCTCTTCTCTTCTCTTCTCTTCTCTGTAACCAACTCTCTACTGCCTGATTATCCAGCTTTATTGGCATAGACCTTACAATAATAAATCTGATTTGAAATATTAGTATTCAATTATAAAATTAATATGAATATTGGGTAATTATTGTTAGAAAAACAAGGAGTGGTGTCATGAGAAAAGGAATCGCTGTCATCGTACTGGCAATGGTTGCAACCAGCGCTTTAGGCTGGTTTGGTGGAAATAATGACAACTGGAATGGTTGGAGCAATGCCGATGGCTATGGATACAACGATGCCAGAGGCCGTGGTCAGGCACGTGGGCGAAGTGATATGGATGGCTCATTCAGCATGACCATTAACGCCAGTGGTCGCGCCCATACCGATCTGGAGACTGACATCGATGGTGACTGGCATACGGATTACTATGGTGATAGCGGATGGAATAGCTACAGCTATCCGGTACGTTATGGCTATTATGGTACTCCCAGTAACTACAATCCAACGGCTGGTTATGAAGCACACCGAAAGGCAGTTGAAAAACGTAAGGTTGCCCTCAAAAAAGAGCGTGAAGATCGTTTGATCGTGAAGTAGATATTTGTGACCGTTCTAACTCTTGCAGAGCAGTAGATTCCTCATCGTGACTGCTCTGTTAAAAGATTCTTATGCTTTAGGTTAAATAAACCCAGTATCAGGCTGATAAATTGGTGTTTTTATGTGACGTAACAGATGCTATTTTGCACTGTTTCTAATGCTGTAAACACAACATTACTCACTTTCCTGCTATGAACAATCAACCGTTAGCGATCACTTACACTCCTGTCTAAAGTTCCAATTGGCACATGCAGGATTGACCTGATACTTATAAAAGATCTACCCTATTGCCTCATAAAGATGTATATTAATAAGCAGCTATTGTGAAGCAAAGTACTATTTAGTTTAAATGTGCTCAAGGAAGGAGTCGTAAGCGGGATACGATAAAGGATGAATTTCACAAGGTTGGAAATAGCAGTGCATAAAAAACAATAATAACTATTTCTTGGTAACTAATTGAATTAAATAAAGGTAGTGAGTGTGGTTATCGTGGTGAATAGAGACGAATATTAAGAAAAGTTACGCTTTTCTGATATCGAAACAGGGGGTATTACAGAGTGCAGAATCAAGCGGTTGCTGAAAACGATGATCTCTTTTTTGCAGAAGAGGAGTCTCTGGATGAGTCATCGGATACTCAGCAAAAGGGGTGGAAGATCCTTTTAGTGGATGATGAATCATCTGTTCATGACGTAACTCGAATGACGTTGGATGGTTTTGAATATGCTGGGCGAGGGCTGGATTTTTTGCACGCCTACTCAGGAGAAGAGGCTAAACAGGTGATGGCTGAACACCCTGACACGGCCTTGATTTTGCTTGACGTCGTCATGGAAGAGGACCATGCCGGCCTTAAAGTGGTAGAACATGTACGCAATGTACTGAAGAACCCGTTTACCCGAATCATTCTCAGAACAGGCCAGCCGGGGCAGGCGCCTGAAACAGAGGTCATCGTCAAGTATGATATCGATGACTATAAGGAGAAGACCGAACTCACTTCGCAAAAACTCTATACTACAATGGTGACAACGTTGCGAGGTTACCGCGCAACGATACAGCTGGAGAAGAGTCGTAAAGGTCTTCATAAAATTGTTGATGCCTCTGCATCGGTATTTAAAATCAAATCGATGGAGAATTTTGTTCAAGGTGTTTTAACACAAATTGCAGCCTTGGCAGGGCTTGATGATGATGCTTTTTGCAGTGTTGGCTCTACCCTGGTAAGCCATTATGAACGAAAAAAAGGAAGCTTTGACCAGGTCTGCCGGATTCTGGCCGGCACCGGTCAATTTGAAAATATGTCCGGTCAACTGCTCGCTGAAGTACTGGATGCTGAAACACTGGACAAAATTCGTGTTGCGAGAGAAGAGAAAAAGAGTCAATTCTATGAGCATGACTGTGTTGTCTATTTTGAAGCCAGTCAAGGTGATAACGGTGTTCTCTATCTGAAAGGTAAACAATCTTTTGATAGTACAGAACGGGACCTGATTGAACTCTTTGGTCATAACCTCTCTATCGCCTATGACAATATCGACCTCAATAATGATCTTCAGCATACCCAGGAAGATGTGATACATCTACTGGGTACGGTCTCGGAATTCCACTCTCAGGAGACCAGTTACCATGTCAAGCGAGTCGGCCAATATGTTGCACGACTTGCACAACTGCATGGCATGAAAGACAAAGAGATTGAGACTCTGGAGCAGGCAGCCCCACTTCATGATATGGGTAAGGTGGGTATCAGTGATGCGATCCTGAATAAGCCGGGACGCTTGACTGAGGAAGAGATGAGTATTATGAAAACTCATGCCGATATTGGTTATAAAATTCTGAAAAAGAACACCAGTCGGGTGGTATTGAAGTCTGCCAGCGTCATCGCCCGCGAGCACCATGAGAAATGGGATGGGACAGGGTATCCTCGGGGGTTAAGCGGTGAACAGATCCATATTTATGGACGAATGTCTGCAATTGCAGATGTTTTTGATGCGTTGGCCAGCCGTCGTTGCTATAAAGACGCTTGGGATATGAGTCAGGTCTACACTCTTTTTGAGTCAGAGCGGGGAAAACATTTCGACCCTGCATTGACTGATTTACTGTTGGCCAATTTTGATGACTTTACCGCTATTTTTGATCAGCTTTCTGATTAAGGAATCCCTGAATTTTGAGTTGTGACAGTTTGGTTCATATTTGTTGTCGACAGTAGGTGCAATTTTAATTACAGTCTGGATGCTACACTGTAGACAATCCAGTCTATAGATTAGATTGCTTTTCAATAAGAAGGAGAATGAGAGTTATGAAAAGAAGGTTATTCATGAAGGGGACATTGGCAGGGAGTGCAATTACAGCTGCATTGGGTGCAGGGCTATTGGCTCCGCGTGCAGTGCTTGCCGCATGGCCTGAATCAGCAATGACATCAAAAGAGATTGGTGACACTGGTATGGCTAGCGCAACGGTCAAGATTAAAGCGCCAGAGATTGCTGAGAATGGAGCGGTCGTACCGGTAACGGTTGATGCGACCGGCGTAGACGGCATTGTTGAGAGTATCAGCATTGTTGCTGCAGCAAACGGTGTTCCATTGGCTGCGACTTACAACATGAAGGAGGGGGCGATACCCTTCGTATCGACCCGTTTGAAGATGGGTAAGACTGGTGATGTTTATGGTGTGGTAAAAACAGCATCAGGCACCGTTAATGCCAAGACTCAGGTCAAGGTTACGATTGGAGGCTGTGGCGGCTAGAGAGCACCACTCGTTGAAGAAAAATTCAATAAAACGAAAATAATAGCTAAGAGGAAATAAAAAATGGCAAAAAGTGCAGTAAAACTGAGAGCCAAGGCCAAGAAAGGCATGATTGATATCAAATGTTTGATGAGTCACCCGATGGAGACCGGATTGAGAAAAGATAAAAAGACAGGAGAGAAGATCCCTGCTCACTTTATCCAGACTGTTGTAGCAGAGAAGAATGGTACCCCCTTCATGAATGCAGACTTCAACTCCACTATCTCTAAAAATCCCTATCTGAGAATTCAGGTAGCTGGAGAGAAGGGTGATGAGATCAAAATAACCTGGACCGACAATAAAGGTGAGAGCAGTTCAGGTACAAAGGCATCAAAATAAGATCAACTTTTCTTTAACCACCCTTTGCCAAGGTGTGGTTGAAAAAGAGTCAAAATAAGAAAGAGTTTAAAGGAGAGTGAAATGAAATCCAGGAGTATGAATATCCTGATTGGATTGGGTACAGCTGCATTGATGCTGGGATCAGCAACAGTTCAGGCATCACCAGCCGAGGATCTGAAGGCTTTTCAAGCCTATTTTGCAAAGAAATTCCCAGATACCCAATTTGCGGACTTTAATAACGGAGTCTACTCAATTAATGAGAGCTTTCGTCAACAGTGGGAGTCTATTGAAGAATTTCCCCCTTATGAGACCTTTGTAGAGAAGGGTGAGGAGGAGTGGAACAAGCCTTTTGCCAATGGTAAAGGATATGCAAGCTGCTTCGGTGAAGATGTTGCTGCGGTCCGTGGCTTCTATCCTCATTGGGATGTCAAACGTGAGCAGGTGGTCACTTTAGAAGGTGAGATCAATCGCTGTCGTACAGAGAATGGCGAGAAAGCATTGAAGTGGAAAGTGGGTACATTGGCTCATCTCTCTGCCTACATCTCTTACGAGGGGCGTGGACAGAAGATCAATGTGGTCATTCCAGATGATCCGAAGGCAATGGCTGCATATGAGGATGGAAAACGTTTCTTCTATGCAAAACGTGGACAGCTTAACCTTGCTTGTGCAGATTGCCATGTTTACCAGTCTGGACAGCATATCCGGGCAGACCTGCTTTCACCAGCCATTGGACAAACCAGCGGGTTCCCGGTGTTCCGCGCGAAGTGGTCTGGTAAATCCAAGTCTGGAGATGGTATGGGTACCCTTCATCGCCGTTACGGTGGCTGTAACAAGCAGGTACGAGCCAAACCATTCAAACCTCAGAGCGAACAGTATCGTAACCTGGAGTTCTTCCATACCTACATGGGTAATGGCTTAGAGTGGAACGGTGCTTCTTATCGTAAATAGACGGTAAGTTACACGTGGTCAAAAGGTGCAGTGATCGGAAGATCCTGCACCTTTTTTGTAGGCTCGCAAAAATAGAGAATTAGTGAATAGGAAAATCTATAGTGACCTCAAATCCATCTGGGCTGGAGCAATTTTTTAGAGCGATGCTTGCTCCATGTATTTCAGCAATTTGCTTGCTGATTGATAGCCCTAATCCAGAACCGCTTGCTGTTGTACTGTTGCGGTAAAAACGTTCAAAAATTCTCTGTTGCAGCTCCTGAGGGATACCGGGACCACTGTCTCTGAGGCTTACTCTTAACCGTTGTGGTAACGGTTTAATATTCAATTTGATCCATCCTCTCTCAGGGGTATAGCGGATCGCGTTATCGATTAAGTTTCTCAACAGGGTAGAGAGCAGTTCACGATTTGCCATGATTTCAACAGAGGAGTCAGTGGCATGTTCAAAGATGAGACTAATCTTTTTGTCAAGTGCCCGATGAGACAGGATATCAATATTTTCCTGGGCAACCTGGTTAAGATCGACTGCAGTTGCACGACTATCCAAATTACTGATTCCATCAACTTTGGCCAGAGTGAGCATGATCACGATAAATAGCAGGCACATGTTCACAATTGGTGATAAGCCTCAGAAGCCAAAATGGCTGAAATCAGGTTGATTCCAGCCATCGATTTTTTGTTGATCGAAGCGTTACTTGATCATCGTTTTCCGCAGTAAAACGGAAGCTTCAAATCAAGTTGGTTCTGCTGTTTTTCATACTCCTTGATCTCCATGATGTAATGCCGCTCAAGTGACTCCAGTAGTTCACGAAAAAAATAGATCAGCTGTGCAGCCGTCTCCCCCTTCAGTTCTGGCGGGTCATAGAGCATGAGTGCAAGGATATGGTCTTGCCATTTGTTCTCGGATGATCTTGTAGCCTGATTTTCACTTCCACTGTTCTCCTGCGGCTGATTCTCTTCTCTCATTTTCGTCTCCTCTATCAGCGGATGGGCTGTGTGGTTGATGGTGTGGTGAATGCCTCCAGATAGAGAGACTCATCCATCTGCACCACCTCTTTCTCTGTTGCCAGATACAGTAGTTCTGCAGCCATGGTCGTCAGCACCCGGTAGTTTCCAATGGCATGATCACTGAGGGTCTGTATCAGACCCGCTGTCATCAGTGACGGGTTACCCGCTCTCCTCTGTAGTTGATTCAGTGTCTCCACCAGCTCCTCTCGTGAGGCATGTTCCAGTGTGAGGCGTGTACGGATTCGACTCCCCAGTGGCAGCAGGTCGTCTCGGCGCAGCTTCTCTGGAAAGCGCCCATCACCGGCAAAGATGATGGTCAACAGGGTACGGGAGTCAAACTCTTTGCTGGTGAGCAGGCGCAGCTCATTGAGGACTTGGGGGTGCATCTCCTGGGCCTCATCAATCAATAGTACCGGGCGCACCAGAGCCCCCTCCATATGGGATTGCCAGCGCTCTCGCAGTGCCTTGAAGCCCCCCCAGCGGTTGTGGGGGCGTAGCTCTACTCCAAACAGGTCTCCCATCTCACGGTAGAAATCTGCAAGGTTGGAGCTGGGATGGGATAGTGCTCCCACCTTAAGATCAGGTATTGATTTGAGTCGTTGCGCCAGAATACGCAGGGTTACACTCTTACCACTGCCGGGTTCCCCTGTAATCAGTGCAAACCCACCTTCCTGAATCAGCCCTCTCTCAATACGACCGCAGAAGAGCTCTGTTTTGGGAGGGGTATAGAGCCCCTCGGTCGGTACCTCATTGGTAAAGGGGTTCCATTTCAGTGAAAATAGTGCCATCTGTTTTCTACCCATTGCTCTTCTCCTTTTTGCTCTTCTCATCTGTGATGGTCGGAGTGAATGGGAGGTAGGCCGGGGGGTATCCTGTTGCTGCATGCTCCTCTAGCAGCTGGCGCATCAATGGGGGGAGTGGATCTGTGGGACAATGGTCTCTGCTGCTCTCTATGCTAGATGAATTGGAGCGTGTGCGCCGCTCTCCATTGGCATTGGCTGACTTATCCAATGGGTAGAGCCAACAGAGAAAGGATCCATTATGTGGATCCACCAGCTGTATCTGACTGAGGTCCCAGCGCGCATAACGGATTGAGACCTTTTCCAAGTGGTGGTAACGGTCAGGAATCTCGAAACGTCTGCCAGAGACGGTCAGAGTGCCATCACTACGCCGCTGCTTGCGGCTCTCACTCTTGCAGAAGTGCTGTTTGAGCTGCTCGGTTGTGGGGGAGTCCCGTCTGATTTTGGTGTGAGTGGACTCCAGTGAATCAAGATAGCGCTCCATCGGAGTGCTTTTGATCTCTTGGTGGGTGGTACGGTGGTAATCCCCCTCAACCCAGGCCTGTGTTGCCTCATTGAGAAGCTCCAGGGTCATGTTTTCGACATTTCCCAGCATCGCCATTAAGCGCCCCTCCAGGGTGGCCCAGAAGCTCTCCTGTTTGGCATTCTGGTAGGGGGAATATGGCAGTGTGGTCTCATGGATAATGCTCATTCGCATCAGCCCTTCACAAAACTCCTCAGAGGTCATCGCGGCGCCATTATCCGTCATCAATGCACGGGGCAGTCCACGCTTCTGAAAGGCCTGACTCAAGCCATGGGCCAGCATCTCGGTGGTCTCTCCTAGGTACCACTGCAGATGACAGATCAGGCGGGAGTGGTCATCGATGATTCCCAGCAGAATGGGGGTGACCCACTCCCCCTGAGGGGTGGCAATCTTGAGGGATCCATGATGAAAATCGAGATGCCAGAGACTGAAGGCATAATCAGTCTCATAGCTACGTACCTCAAGGCGCTCCAGTCGCTCTGCAGCCTGTAGTGCGCCAGCTGTCTTTCTCTTGGGTAGAGAGCGACGATGTAGCCCTTGGGACTTCATATAACGCCGCACAGTGCTGTAAGAGGGGAGTTTTTCAAGAGCCAGCCCCCTGCGGTTCTCACTCTTGTAGATCGACAACAGATTGTCATAGTGGAGTTGCACACTCCAATCAGAACGCTCTCTGTGCTGTGTTTTAATCTTCTCTTTCCACACTACTGACAGGGTGCGGCTTCTGCCCGCATCCTCTCGTCTGGAACGACCCAGTGCAGTAATTGGGGTATCACTGTTGCGGGCAGTATAGTACCAGCGAAACAGGGTTGATGGGCTGAAGTAGAGGGGAGTACCATGCAGCGGATGGTTCCAGCACTTTTTTGCAAGTGCATGGATCTCTCTGGAGAGCTCTCCCTTCTCTGGTGGGGATGCCAGTAGCGGGCCAATAATTGCAAAACGCAGATGGGCCCACGGATCAGCAGCCGAGGCTCTCTTCTCCACAACATGAACCGTGACATTTGATGGGGGATGTTTCATTTTCTCACTACACTCCTTTTCTCTATTTGAACAAGATGGGGAGAGTGTATGGGTCAATGATTGTGGTCAGGGTCGATCTTCTGCGGGGATTTACCAAGGACTATTCAGTCTGCTCAAGGAGCAAAATTGAGCGCTAAAAAATAGCGCTGCTGTATACAGGTGACCGGAGAGATTTTCTTTAACAACTGCTGCAGGCGCTCAGCTAACCCCCCTGTGAACAACCCCAGTAACTCCCCTGGAAGCCCCTCTTTTTGGATGGCGATAGCATGATCTCCCTGTGCCTTTTTCCAGAAAGGCATTTCCGTGAGCTGACGACACCAGAAGTGGCGCCAGCGGGCGATTGTCTGCCGGGGGATATTGAGCTCTCCACTCAACAGCAGAGCTCTTTGTGGTGTCAGACCATGTTTTAGCGCGCAGATCAGTACAATGATGAACCCAAGATAGACCTTGCGTCCCAAAAAACGAACCGTAGGTGGGGTGACTCGCCTTCGACATCCATCTTGACCACAGCAGAAGCTAAAACGAAAACTGTATTCATACTTCAGTTGCGGCTCTGAGAGATTGACCAACACACCTCGTGGACTCCTCTCATAATTGGATACGTGTAAGGGACCTCCACAGAAAAGGCAACCTTGAGTTCGCACCTGATTACTGATTTCCTGATCTATATCAAATAGGGCATGGTAAAAAATTGGGTCTAAGTGAAGGTTATGGCACACTGTATGGGTCTCCTGTTTGTGTTCAAACTACAAGAGACCGCTTCTCTCAGGATCTTGCAAGATCTTTGAGAGGAGTGTCATTCAATTAATCATCTATCTTGACCAAAACTGCCATGGTTTGGGCTAGTTATTCTGCTTATGCACACTGTTCTTTGGCCCAACGTCCCAACATGCTGTGATTGATCCCGAGACTTCTCGCTGCCTCTACTCGCGTGTAACCCTGATCAATAACCAGACTGACTGCATCCAGCTTGAACTCTTTCGAATATTTC
>Ga0209665_1000520_pt1 | contig 29074 bp, 29 predicted proteins | sample SaaInlV_200m_DNA_2_FD_184675 | JGI IMG/M metagenome (GOLD analysis project Ga0209665, IMG submission 184675) | Marine microbial communities from expanding oxygen minimum zones in the Saanich Inlet - Saanich Inlet SI074_LV_135m_DNA (SPAdes) (version 2) | ecosystem: Environmental > Aquatic >... | reverse complement strand
CCATCATATGTATAAGCATCAGAAGCTGTAAGCTTTGCCTGCTGGGACCAACTGGTACCACTACGAATAAAGATATAGGCTGAACCTGAATTAGAACCACCATCATCATCCTCGTTAGCTGTAACTATAGCATAATCGCCATCAATGGAAACTGAGGTTCCAAAATAGTCTTCTGCTGCTGCATCAGAAGCTGTTAGTTTTGCTTGCTCAGACCAACTGGTACCACTACGAATAAAGATATAGGCTGAACCTGAACCATTACCTGCATCGTCATTAGCACGTGCGCCAATAATGGCATAATCGCCATCTATAGAAACACTTTTTTCCCCTCTTCCAAATTCATCATCTTCAGCTTTATCAGATGCTTTAAGTTTTGCTTGCTGGGACCAACTAGTTCCACTGCGAACAAAAATGTATGCGGAACCTTCCTCTGTTCCTCCTTGTGATCTAGCTTTATCCTTATAGGCACCTATTATTGCATAATCTCCCGATATGGAGACTGAAGATCCAAACCATGCAGAATTGGATGCATCTGCAGCTGTAAGCTTTGCCTGCTGGGACCAACTGGTACCACTACGAATAAATATATAGGCTGCACCTACAAAATCACCCTTAGCCCAATCACCAATAATGGCGTAGTTACCTGAGATAGCAACTGATGCACCAAAATCATCGGATCTTTCTTTATCAGAAGCTGTCAGCTTTGCCTGCTCAGACCAACTGGTACCACTACGAATAAATATATAGGCTGCACCTTCAGAATAACCTCCGTCATTTTTTGCACCCACAATAGCATAATCACCATTAATGGAAACCGAATTACCAAAATTATCACCTGAAGCTTTATCTGAAGCATTAATTTTTGCCTGCTGGTGCCATTGCCCAAATAACCCTGAAAACAATAAGGGAATAAATAAAAACTTACTGCGCATTCACCACTCCCTGCCTTAGGCCAAGAATTTCTATGACCTCGTAATCCGGATTCACCAATTCAGCATTACCATTAACAGAATAGTATTTCCTAAACATCATTTAACGTCCACCAGACCATTCACCAAAATGTTATAAGTCAATACATTATTATCTTTGTCCCTGAGGCTGCAGTCCTGCTGCAAAGTCAGGGCTGACTGCCCAACCTTAAGAGTATTAAAATGAAGTGTGGCAATCACCCCCGAGCCGGAGGCGGCAGGGTATGTGCCGTTGTAAGCGCCAATATCTATCTGCAGTAAGTTCGAAGTTTTGAGTGTGGTAATTTCCAGTACCTGTCCCTGGGCCCGCCCAAAAAATTCGCCCTTATCAATACTTTGATAGGCCAGCACGGAAGCATCAAATATAAGTAAAATCTCCGCACCTGAAACATTAGATAGGTCTTCTGCCATAATATCTATGGTTACTGCATCTCCATTGATGGCTTCTTTATATAGAGGAGCAATGCGCAGTGCAGGACCCGTGACCGCATCGGTGATAAAGGCTAGTGAGTCAGGTGTGGCTTCTTCATAACCAGAGAGGTAGCGCCCCTCTACTAAAAATAAATGAGACCCTTCATCTAAATAATTTAAGGTGGTAGATGTCTGAATATCCCAGTTAGACCATGCCTTTTGATCCAGCTTGTGACGGAACTCCATGCTTGAGATACTGCCAACCCACTCTACAACAAAACTGTTTAAAGTAAATTTATCAGATGAAACCGGCTTGATTGTTGTTTGAGGCTCTGTAAAGGAAGGATTCTCTGGATCCAGTTCATTTTCGTACCCAATATCTTCAACATCGCATGATATAATAAAAAGAACTAGACATAGTAGAATGCTTGGACGCACAATTATTAGAATTTTTTACTAATAGTTATATTTGCAAAGGTTTCCTGCCCATTGGTATTAATGTTTGGAGTTACGCTAAAAGTTGTATAATCATTAGGGAAAAAGAGGGTGGCATCAATCGTGCTCCAAAGCCATAGACCAATGGTAATTCCAGTTATGGAAAATGCTGTTGATTGGGCATCTTTGCTAATTTGGTGTTTTTTCTCCATGTCTAAACGACCATTATCAATATCAGTAAGCAAGGTTGCTTGAAGATAATTATTTTTTGCTTCTTCATAAGCATTATTGGCTGCAACAAACTCATTCCATATATATCCACTTCCTGCTATACAAATAACAGCACTTGTTGCATAAATAAGACCGGCAACCTTCCGGCCGCCATGATCTTTATCTGCACTATAGTATTGTCCTAAACCTGGAAACAATAAAGAGCGAAGTAAAGCGCGATTACGGGTTTTTGGCCTAAGGTTGATCTGTTGGTTGATCTGTTGGCCAAGAGAAACGCGGTAGTTTCTTGTTAAGTTTTCATAACCTGGTGAAGAAAAATTTAAACTATAATTTCCCTGATCAACTTCTTTGTCAAATATGGGAAGTCGTCCCCAATCTAAACCATTAGACAATATATTAACGGTTGGATTTCCAGATGTAAGGGTTATTTTAGCAGAATTTAATCGAGAATAAAAACTGCGAATCCACTGAGGCACACCTTCCCTAACAAGATTTGTAACAGACCCACTATAGGAGACTGATTCAGAATGCTCATTTTCACCTGATTCAATATTTACAAGCTTTACAGTTCCATTGTATTCGTTACCATATTTCCAAAGTAAAACATAGATCATCTTACGAACTGCTAATATTTTTCCAATCTGTACTTGACACTCTTCAGTACTACATTCTTCCGCATTGAATTCATTTGCTTCCAATACCTCTTCCATTAATGCTCGTTCAATTACTGTGTAATCGGTAAGTTTTTTTAATTCTGCAATAAACTTTTCATTGATAAAGTTTTCCTCTCCTGCAGGTATACCCTCTTGAGGTAAAATCTTGACAGCTATTCGTTCAGCTGTCAAAGCTGTAACCCTTATGGCATAGGTTTCAGATCTTAGTGATGATATTTCATTGAGTTTTTTATCAAGGAAAACGTTTTCTGTAGAATTGATTTTAAATGAAGATAGATCTATTTGGGCCTTGATTTTCTGAAGAGGAAGATCTGATATAATATTTGTGACCATAGTTTCACACTCACCGTTAGAATTGGTCATTGTTGTTGCATTAAATCTCATCTCACCTTCTGATGTATAAAACTTTACCGGAAGGCCCACTAACGTTTGTGAGATTAGCTCATTATAGCTAGCTTGGAAAACTAATGGCGCTGGTAAAGCACCACCCTTTTTTCCTGATTGGAGAGTATTAGTTGCTTGAGTATTGATTTTTGAAATGATCTGTTCTAAACGACTTGGGAAGTAAGTGTTAAGCACTACATTCCCATCAATACTACTTAGGGTAATTACTTTACCATGGGCTCGCAATATACTTTCATACCCCTTTACCAGATATCCTAATTCTGTAACCGCATTTAAAATAGATGTGCTGGCACTTTTGTAATAATCTTCAGCCAGTTTTGAATATTTTTCGATATTATTTTCATGTTTTCTTTTTGAAAGCTTCCACAATACATAATACCGTTTCCCATTATTATATTTATCTTCGAGTTCCAGCCCTTCTAATTCTGCTATTGAAGAAGATTGTGATTCAAATTCGGATCGATTGATAAATGTATTTTCATCTTCATATAAAACCGATTTTGAAGCACCGTAAATGTTAACGCTTATTTGATTAGATATTTCTAAAAAAGCAGATTCATTCGCTTTTTGCTTGAATTCTTTTTCAGAACGACCAATTGTAGAGGCCGACCCAAAACCTACATAATAACCTGTGATTTTTTTTTGTCCCTGAGTCACCCATGATGGTTCACGGGAAGATTGGGCCAAGATTTGATTTGAGAACAATAGAAAAAATGATAACCAAGAAAACAAGTTAATATAATTAAGAATTAAGAATATTGTTCTCTTAACATTATTTATTGTATCCATATTTTTAACCTCTTATTAATCCATGGAAATAAAATTAAGCAGCTTTTTGTTGGCAGTGAAATCTGATTGATCTATCAGTCCTTCATCTAGTATTTTCTTATACTTTTTGAGCTCTGCTTTCACATCTGTTGTATCTGATTTTTTTGAAGTGGTTTTATCCACTTTCTTCTTATCTGACAAGATAAAGTAACGGCCATCTCCAGCAAAATCGATCATTTTTGCCTTATACATAAACTCTAATTGTTCTTTAACGCAATCTCTGTCTTCATTAATAAATGCTGCAATATCAGTAATACATATTTTTTGAGATTTATCTTTTAATAAGAGACGTTTCATTTCCACGCACTTCCTCTGCAGGGAAGTTTTTCTCTGTATAACCGAGAAGCTATGTGTGGTTTTATAAATTAAATGCAGTACCATAATTCTTTTTAGTAACTGCTACGTATAGGGGATATTAGCTATAAGAGGGTTGGAATATCCATAAAATTCTGCGTGTGTAAAAAACTAACACATATAGACAGATACGGGTGGATATATGCGGGGATACGGGTTGGGTCCTCCAAATCTGTGTCCTCTTTTCCACTATACTTGATATTGATTGAGTCATTCTGACACAGACACCAAAACAAAAGCCCCTGTCGTGAAACAAGGGCTTTAGAGAGAGCGAGAGACGAGGTTCGAACTCGCGACATCCACCTTGGCAAGGTGGTGCTCTACCAGCTGAGCTACTCTCGCAATATCAAATGCTATTCAATCTACCATTTGAGCGGCGGAAATTTAATGGAGTTTATAAAATCGTCAAACGGGTTTTGGAAAGAATTCCAATCTTTTTTCATTCCGATATAATATCACGAATGACATGATTAAATAGCCTATATCCCGTAGGATTGTCTGTAACCCTATATTTTCTCCTGTTTCTGCAGAAACAGTAAAACATCCACATTCAATGCTAATCCCTCTCGCCAATGCTTGAGAGATGGCGAATATGAATACTATATTCATCACAATACACATGATCGCCGCACCATCCACCATTATACCTGCAATTAAACACACCCCTACCAAAAGTTCTAACCATGGTAAAACCATGGCAATCATATTTTCTAATCCAAATGGGACGGCATGGTAATTCCCAATCGCGATGGCGAATTCTGCCGGGTGCGATATTTTGTCAATACTGGCATAAATAAAAATAATGCCGATAATTAGGCGAAAAAAGAAGACAATCTGTACTTTAAAATACCGAGTCATTTCCCTACCTCACTCGGATAGCCCGCTTTGGACCATTCCAGCCAACCTCCTTTAAAAACATATAACTTGGTAAATCCAGAGTCTTGCAGATCGTAAGCCAAATCTTCGCTGTCACCACACCCCGGATCGCCACAATAAACCACCACAGGGGCATGCTTGTTCTGAGTCGCTTCTATGGTAAAAATGAGTTCCATTAAAAATGCGTTCTTTAGGGCACTTTTCACATGACCCGCAACAAAGTATGCATCGTCTCTCGCATCTATAAAGAGAACACCATCATCAAATAATTTTTTAGCCAAAGTTAGAGAAATGGCTGTTAGAACTGGCTCGTTTGTTTCATTCTCAAGTGAAATTGAATCAGATATTTCTAATTTTGGAGCAATCCACGGTATGCTATTACTTCTGAAAAGATTAGACCCAAAACCTACAATACATGAAAATAAAATCATAAATACTGACTGGCCGATTGGGGTGCGGATATCCATTAATTTAAACTTTGGAGGCCTTTTTTATCTAAAGTGTCGCAGGTTTTTAACGTTTCGTCTACAACAGCCAATAGGGTTTTTTCACTGGCCACATCGCGTCCCAATGGGATTAATGAGTAAAAAGATGTATTAAGTCCATTAGACAAAGCTGATTTTGATTTTGTTACTCCATCTTTGTATTGGCTTACCATATTTAAAACATTTTGATTGTTTTTATATATTTCTTCTAAGGGTCGATTTGGATCCCGTTTTTGCAAGTTATTTAATCTTTCTTCAAAAATAGAAACTGTCATCATGGCACTTGTCACATCTTTGATGGGTTGGGTGTTATCCGAAATATCCAAGTCAAATCGGCCCACATATTTACCCTGAATGCCAAAACTATATGTAAGCGGCAACCGCGAATCTTGCGATTTTTCAGGACGGGTGCGCGATGTTTCTCGACTGAGATAAATATAATCTACTTCCGATAAGTCATCCATTGCATTAACTGCCTGGACTCTCGTGGAATTAAATAACATGACCAGGAGATCAACCTGAGGTCTTAATTCTGCTATTTTCATTTTAGCCGATTCAACATAATCCTTTACTTCAATGGCTTTTTCTGCTGCGGGAAGAGCTGTCGTAATACCAAATACGCCAATTTTTAATCCATTCTTTTCGATTATTTCATGTGGAATAAAAGCCAATTCTTCTGTGCCAGCTTTTACGATATTTGAAGATATAAAATTCGTGCCAAATGTGGTTTTCATTTCCTGAAGAAATTCATATCCTGCTGCCAAATCAAAATAGCCTACGTTATATATATAATCACCCATCGTTGCTGACGATTCTAAAAGCGTCTTCGCTTTAAGTTTGGATGATGCTTCTTTCCCCATGACAAGGTAGTAGTTATCAAACAATGCATCACCTGCATCTAAAAGAATAGGATCAACACCGCTATCTTTTACCTGACTAATATAAGTAGATCTTCTGGGCAGACCGCCCAGTGGATTGGCCTTTCATCCGCAGGGGTCAAGTTGACCCCGAACGTTGGTTGTTACCAAAAAGGTTATTTCTTTTGCGCTGGTTTCCTTTTCTGCACAGGACCATATTCCCAATAGCAACAGAACCCAAGTGATTGATTTGTAATATTTCATATATGAATTTATTCCTTTTATAGTGCGATTCCCAACAGTCTAGCCACCAGAAGGTTTTGCCCTATACCCCTTTTTAATTAAAATGTTTAAAACTAATTCGCGGACATTGCCCTGGACGAGAATTTCATTATGTTTCACCGTACCGCCAACGCCACATTTTTTTCTTAATTCTTTTCCTAATGCGTTACAGTCATTTTTGGTTCCAACAAATCCTCGAATGAGGGTGACTATTTTACCGCCGCCTCTGCGATCCAAATGCACGCGAAGATCTTGCTCTGATTTACATAATTCTTCTTGTGGTTTAACATCTTCAACGATGGTTTCAGGGTGGGTTGAGTAGATTATATTTGTACGGCGGTGATCCATGTCTATTTCATCGACTGATGAACAACTAATTCAAGATCAATGATTTTTTCTGAGACCAAGTTTTTAAGTCTTCAGAAACAAATGCATGACCATTTTTAGCCATAGCGAGGAAGATTTGTTTGGACCCATCACTACCAGGTAAAATAGATAATGAAATAAATTGGTGATCGTCTGTGGCGACACGACTCAAATATTCATATCCATCACCAGCAGTGACTGGGTTTTTATTTTTCATAATAAAAACGCGTCCGTAGGATGTCAACAAAGCGAATCCCATTTCAGAAATACCAAATCGATAATGGATCGTACTCACCACCTGTTCCGGCATGGATTTCATCGCATCTATCATCAGGGCTTTACTCCCGGACTTGATATCTGCTAAGGTATTTTCAAGTTGCTGAACTAATTCCAGAGAAACAGAATTACCATCTTTTCCAGGGCTGCCTGGCAATCCCTTTTCACCTGGTTCACCTTTTTCACCTCGAGGGCCTGCTTCTCCAACAGATCCTTTTTCCCCAGGTGGACCCTGTGGACCTGGGCTTGAAGATGGTACACATGCACTAAATAACAGTGCAAAAACAATTAAGAATATTCTCATGTATTAAATAAAAATTGAAATGCTCTGGCCCAAGCCATTGACATAATGATAAATAATTCACTTAAAATTGCCGTTCCAAAGAATATAATCGCCCTGCGAAGGTGTTTGTTCTTGTATGCATTAATATGACCCAATGCATATAATTGGGAAGAAAACATCATATAGGTTTCTTCACTATTTTCTGTGACTTCGTATAAATAATTGGCGTACTCAACTGGATTTTTGAATTGAATGATACCACCAAAAAAAGTCGCGTTTATATCCGGAAGCTCCTCTTGTGCTTGGTCATTCCGCATTCGAGGTACAATCACCAACATTAAATTCCCGATCGCAAATAAGGCTGCAATAAAATAGATGATCACCATGGCCACATTAAACCAGTTAATATTAATTTTTAGAAAATGGACAATAAAGAAGACCATAAATACACCCAAAATAGACATGAGCGTAAATGCTTTTTGATCGGTCCTTTGTAAAATATTCTGTTCGCTTTGAAGAATTTGGAATATAGGTGCAATATTACTGTGAACGTCCGGTGCACTATTTGTTGATTTTTTTTCAGTCATAAGTCTCCTTTTACCCTACCGGGGTTATATCCATATATAAGCGATTAAAGATTACGTTAATCTCTTTGCAAGTTTCAAATGGAAAAGGCCATCCAATCAATGAATGGATGGCCTTTAATTTAATGTATTTTATGGTCTATATTATTTTCTGGGACGGGCTTCATTCACAACGAGTGCGCGTCCAGCCAATTCTTTTCCAGATAATGCTTCAATAGCGGCTTTTGCGTCATCGTCAGAGGACATTTCAACAAAGCCAAATCCTTTTGACCGACCATTATAACGATCAGAAATGATTTTAGCAGAAGTAACTTCACCAAATTCTTCAAACGCACCTTTTAGGTCGTCTTCAGAAAGGTCATAGCTTAGGTTTCCGACATAGATATTCATATTATCTTTTTCCTTTTAGTTATTCTTATCAATTGTAGGCTGCGATAAAATGAACTTCATCATATCATATAATTAACAAAATGCAGTCATCTCGAGCAAATCCTATCACGCGAATTTATTACTTATTTCACTATTTATGTGCAAACTTATGACAGAAAGCAAAAGAGTGGATAAACAATAAATTGTGGAGCCGGACGGGATCGAACCGACGACCTCTTGACTGCCAGTCAAGCGCTCTCCCAACTGAGCTACGGCCCCAGAAACAGGGGCGAAATTATAGTTATAATTTAACATTACACAATTAATTCTTCCGTTCCACCAATGGCTTACCCAAAAGATGATCATTAAAATAAGTAATCATTTTTTTATAAAGATTTTTTCGCGCATTACCGCCGGACATCCCATGGGGACGATTTGGATAATAGAAAATATCTAATTGTTTATCATGCTTCACAAATTCTTCCACCAGCCAGGTCGTATTTTGTGAATGTACATTATCATCACCTGTCCCATGGATAACCAGTAATTTCCCATTAAATCGATCTACGTAGGACAAAACCGATGTAGAGTCATACCCAGCACCATTATCCTGTGGCAACCCCATGGAGCGTTCTGTATAAATGGAATCATACAATCGAAAATCCATGACCGGTGCCACCGATACGCCCACATCAAATAAATCAGCATTTTTTGTCAGCATGAGTCCTGTAAAATATCCACCGCCAGACCAACCCCATGCACCAATACGATCGGGATCCGCAATCCCCTGCTCCACTAAATATCGTACCCCAGTAGCCGTATCCTTAGCTAGGTATTGAGCCATATCTCCATAACTTAAATTTTTAAATGCTTCTCCCCTGCCGCTCATTCCCCGGGCATCCATAGAGAAAATAATAAATCCCTGCTGAACCAAATATTGGTTCCACAAACCGCTCCATCGGTTATTAACGATCTGGGTGCCGGGCATACCATATCCATAGACAATAACCGGGTAACGTTTTCCTTTTACATAGTCCGGTGGATAGGTCAAAATACCATCCAATGTGGTGGAACCATCTGCCGTTTTGAAGTGGATAATTTCAGGATAGGACCAATCATAAACCTCAAACTGTGATTTGTCCGTTTCATCCAGAACCCTTAGTACGTTTCCATCCATGTTTTTCAGAATATGTTTCGTTGGCGTTTGTATACTAGAATAGGTGTCAATAAAGGCATTGCCTTTTGGCAAAACTTTTATGGAATGTGAGCCTTTTTCTTTGGTTAACAGTTTAAGATTGGTGCCATCAAAATTGACGGAATAAAACCGCGTTTCAAATACTGATGCTTTATTGGCGGTAAAATAAACAATTTCATTTTCCTCATCTAAGTGTATAATCCTTTTTACTTCCCATTCACCATCGGTGATTTGCTGCACCAAATCACCGGCGGCAGTATGAATGTATAAATGGTGCCATCCAGAACGTTCAGACATCCACAGAATATTACCATTTTTTAAGAATTTATAATTTCGGTGAAGTCCAACCCAACCAACTTCATCCGATTCACTCAGACCGCTAATAGATTTTCCGCTTTTTGTGGCTACCGTTAAAAATTCCCAGTGTTTTTGAAGTCGATTCATCCGCATAACTGTTAACTTTTTCTCCGCCGACCATTCCATCCACGGATAGTAAGTGTCTTTTATATCGCCAATATTCATTGATTTTCGCCGACCCTTTTTAACATCCACTACGAATATTTTCATGGAAGGATTTGGTTGCCCTGCTTTGGGATACCGTATTTTTTCCGTAGTTGGATACAATTCTATTTCATCAAACATCGTGAATATGGGTACTTGAGATTGATCTTCTTCCCAATAGGCAATATACCGGCTATCCGGCGACCATCGATAAGCATCAAATGAACCAAACTCTTCTTCATATACCCATCCAAAATGGCCATTTGAAATCACATCCGAACCATTGGATGTAAGCTGTTTTTCTTTGTTCCGGTTTAAATCGTACACATAAATATTATTGTCTTCCCTAATGTAAGCGATTTTATTACCATCTGGTGAGAATTTAGCATTTCTCAATCTTTTATTATTTTTTGAGACTGGCTGAATATTTTTTGTACGCAAATCAATGACATAAAAAGATGCAAAAAAAGATCTACGCCATATTTTTTTTCTATCTACAATAAATAATATTTTATTTCCGGCGTTATTAAACCAAAATGTTTTCGGAGTAAAAGCACTTCGCCAAGGTGCTTGTTCCACCTTACCTTTTGATATCAACAAATTATTATCTTTAATTTTAAAATCTGCTTCCGTTAACAGGACAGTCGTGTCTGATTTCATTATATCAACTTTTAATAATGAATTCCCTTTTTTGGTAATATATGAATTTTCATTTGGTAGCCAATTAATAATATTCAATGATGCATAATTAAATGGTGATTCTCCTTGAGCCTGATCAAAAGACAACCGTTTTCCCCCAGCGAAAAGACAGGTACTTAGTAAAACTGTTGTTAGTATACGAGCCGTCATTTTAGAACCCTTTTTATTTTTCTTAATGTTGCTATCATCATTTCGTAATTCATTCGTCCTGTATTTACGTTTCGAGGACTGGGATGGTAACACCCCCATAAAATCATACCATTGGGTAATTCATATTGGCGATCATGTCCAAACGAATAATCTTTTATTTTAAGGTCATAATCCTGTCGAAAATATTTCAGACAACCATCAAACCCAATTTTTCCCAAGGCTAAGATCACCTTTACATTTTTTAACAATGCCATTTCTTTGCTAAAAAACGGTGCACAATTTCGCAATTCTTCTGCAGTCGGTTTATCTTGGGGCGGCACACATTTCAGTACTGGAGTCATAAATGTATTTTTTAAAACCAATCCATCATCCAATGCATCGGAATTTGGTTGATTGGATAACCCTTCTGCGTGGAGACAATTTACCAAGAAATCCGCAGATTTATCTCCAGTAAAAACACGGGCGGTTCGATTGCCACCATGGGCGGCCGGGGCCAAACCCACGATAAGAATCTCTCCATTTGGATCACCATAACCCGGTATGGGTTTTCCCCAATAGGTCCAATCCATAAACTGTTTTCTTTTTTCTTTCGCCACTTTTGATCGGAAATCAACAATCCTTTGGCATGCATTGCATTCCACAACTTTTTGATACAAATCCGACATCGATCCGGATTGGATTAAGGGGTGTTCTTCGGGTATGGGATGTAGATTCGGCAATGGGGTTGTCAATACTGAGGGCGAAATCTATACATTTTGGTTAATATAGGAAAGGTACCATTCCACGTTGCGTTTGGGCGGGTGAGACACATAAATTCGCACCCCTTCATTTGAAGGATGATAACCATTTATACTTAAGGATATTAATTTATGGGAATGATGACAACCCTTCGCGACAGAATGCATGTCGTATTATGGGCACTATTAGCATTATTTGTTTTGAGCATGACAGTGGGCGGCCTAGTGGGCGGTGCCAATATTATTGACCAGCTATTGGGACGGATAAGCCCTTCAGATGCCATCGGCGCTGTGAATGGCGAACTGATCACCCCTGATCAATTTAACCAAGCAGTGAATGCGCGAGTAGAAGCGGTTCGTAATTCTAGTGGTGAAATTTCAGACCAACAAATGGAAGCCATTCGAGAAGAAGTTTGGAATGCGTTTATTGAAGAACGATTAACCGCGCAAGCAATTGATGATCTGGATATTCGCGTTACAGATGATGAAATTATTGATCATTTAGAGAATAACCCTCCCATTGATATCCAAAGGTTATTTTATGCCAATAACCAATTTGATAAAGAGACATACCATCAAGCCTTGAATACACCGGGCATGATGGACTGGGCACCCATCGAATCCTGGATGCGTGAATTTTTTATTCCCCGGTTTAAACTTCAGCAATATATCAATATGTCGGCCATCGTATCTCAAGAAGATGTGAAAGATGAGTTTATCAAGCGAAATACAGATTTTACCATTTCGGCCTTACATGTTACATCGGAATCAGTGAAGGATATAGTCTCTCCACCCACTGAAGCAGAAATGAAACAAAATTACCAATCCCGTTTGGACGATTTTCAACAAGATGAAAAACGGCATGTATCTTATGTGAGTTGGGCAAAAGCACCCAATGCAGAAGACACACTCCGCGTGATAGAAGAGGCAACATCGATTATTGCACAAGCGAATAGTGGACAAGATTTTATCTCTTTGGCCAATATCCATACCCAAGATCCGGGAAATCAAATATCGCCCGACTCTGGCCGTGGTGGTGATTTGGGCTGGTTTGGTAAGAACCAAATGGTTGGGACATTTGAAACAGCGGCCTTTGGTGCCAAGAAAGGCGATGTGGTGGGGCCTGTCTTGAGTCAGTTTGGTTATCACATAATCAAAGTAGAGGATATGCGTAAAAAAGGTGATGATAAAGAAGTAAAAGCCAGACATATATTATTGAAAATTGAAATGGGTCAAAATACCCGGTCAGACTACCGTCGGAAAGCCACCCTGTTTAGCTATGATGCACAAGATTATGGATTTTCTGCAGCACAAGATTCACACCTTGTCCAATCACTCAATGCAAATACCATTGGTGAAAAAGATATATTTTTGGGCACACTGGGTCCCTTCCGCTCTGCGGTTCGCTGGGCATTTAATGCTGAAATGGGCGCCACCTCGGACCCCTTAGAAAGTAATGAATACTATGCGGTCTTTTCATTGGATTCAATCACACTCGAAGGTGTAAAACCTTTTGAAGATGCAAAGATTCAGGTCCGGGCGACTTTATCCAGGGACCGAGAAAACGATGCAGCAAAAAGTTTAGCTATTGAATTAAAAAATAGTGTAGATAGCGGTGCCTTATTCGATGCCATCGCAAAAGATAATAAAAGTATCGAACTGATTCCTTCTGACACAAAAAAACTATCAGGTTCCTTTGTTTCTTTAGGTCGTTCAGATCAGATTACGGGTGCATTGCTTAACGCCAGAAATGGTGATTTAATCGGACCGGTTAAAACCTATCGCGGCTATAGCATCATTCAAGTAATGGAAATCAGTCCTTTTGACTCCACATCCTGGCTTGCCCAAAAAGATTTGGTGCGGCTCGATTTGGTTCGACAAAAGCAAAATCGCGTATATCAAAGTTGGATGGCCGACATGAAAAACGACGCCGACATTGTAGATAATCGAAAATATTATTTTTAAGCCTGGATGACTAGTGGCGTCATTTCCTATTAATCACAGAATCTATTAAAAAAGGGCTCCGGAAACCAATCGAAGCCCTTTTTAATTATATATTAATAATTCGGTACAAGCCATATACGTAGCAATTAAGTGATCGGATTCACATTGGAGTTTGGAGAGATAATCGAATCCAACTTAACCAGTTACACACCCCATTAGTATTATTATGAATGTGCCCAATTAATTATTAATCAGCTTTATGCTTGCCTGAAATTAAGAAATGGGTCTGTATTTTTTTGCCCAGAAAACCCTTAATTATATCTTATTTTTTGCCTTTTTTACACTTTTTTTGCGTATTTATCAATAATATCCGAAAAACGCATCTCATACGGTTGATTGAGCACTTCATTATAATGAGTGGAATAATTTTCAAAAATAGCCTTAGCCTTAGCCTCGCGATTCCTATTAAAGTGGCCCCTCATGGCCCATTCAAGGCCCTCTCCATCAAGATTATCCCATTTAAGGACTTGTTTTCCTAATTCACCTAATGGATGCCATTGCCCAGAATTTTGGTAGGATTGGCTTAAACGTTCCGCAATTTCTTTTGCTTTAGCTTGGATATCTACTCGAATATCGTCCATCCAAGATTCATTGATATCGTGGCAAAAATCACCACTGCCATATAGTTGAAGCGCTTTTTCCAATTGAGCAATTTCACTATGGCTGTTCCCTTTGACGACAGACATAAAAAAGTTGAGATCAGAAAAACAATCTTCACCGTAATCTAAATGAATGCTACGGCTGGTGCTTTTTAATATTCCCTCAAATGGATTTAACATGCGTCGGATTTGGGAAAAGGCCACATAACGACTGTTTGCTGCACTTTTGGGAAGTGAATCTGGCCAAAATTTTGATGTGAGTCGTTGGGGTGAAACACCATCTTCTCCATTTACCGTGATAAAAATAAACAATAGCCTGATTTTTTTTGACACCCATTCATTCGGCGCCAATTCTTTACCATATTTAAAGAGCTTGAAAATCCCAAAACATTGGATGGCAATATTATTTGTTAAGTACAGATTCTCATCCGGAATTGAAACCGGAGCAACCCACCTATATTCATTTTCGTGTACCCCATTCTTTTTCCATCGAACCCAAATAAGACCTAGAGAGATAAATAATGCTGCAATCCCAAATCCATATCGGCCCCACGTATCGATAAACGAAACGAGTGGTGGATCCATAGGTGGATAATTAATCGTATAGATTTGAGAAAGAGATGTGGTTAGTCCTTTGAACCCACGACGTACAGGCACCGTTAACTTTCCTGTTTTTTCCCTAATATGGGGCTTAAGTATTTCATCAGGCATATCCAACTGACTATTGGCTATGGTTGACCGAAAATCAATATTAAAAGTTTCCGGATCAATTATAAAAATTTCAATAGGAGAAACCTTCGACATTTTCACAGACATAATAAAATAATTAATTTTTTCTGAATATCCAAGAGATACACTTTTATGGTCTTTTAATATGTCAAAGGTATGTACCTTATTTAATTCATACGTTTGGCGATTAAATTTCCATAAATCATAAAATCTTTGCCAACCCCGTTCCTGCATACCGCTTTCATTCCCCTGACCACCAAAAATATAAATACAATCCGGATCCGGTCCATTCGATACTCTCACCTGATCTCTGGGATGAAATTGGTCGCCCCATACGGCCAGTGTATCCCATTTCGATTGGGTAAAATCAAATTGCTGGATGTGGTTCTTCGTTCTATACAAGCCGTACCCGCCGATCATGAATAAGTCATTTGTATCCACATCATAATAATATCCCGCTGAATAGTATTGGTCCGGTTTGCTGACTATAGAATAATTAGTTTCTTGGTTATTTTTTAGGTTAATTGAATAATATTTAGTGCCATCCCCATAGAAACCATACAGCATCTCTTGTTTCGGATTGATAAATATATTATATCCTTCTCTATGAGTGATATCAATATATGGGTAGTCTTGGGTAAATCCGTGTGTATTAATAGTATAAATTTTTAATTGATCGGTTATAATCGGAATCATACAGTTGTCTGGATGAAACGCAATAGTTTCATCCCCAACGTAAATAAGTGAGTCTGCATTTTGCCATTTTGTGTGGGACTCATATTCCCATTGGGTATTGATCACTTCAGCTCGCCGACCCCCAATGTGATCATAAGCATAATCGCCGGAATACTCATCCAAGTTCCATTGATGACGTGGACCGAGTTTATCATTTATTTTAATGTTTTTAAGTGTCATACTGGGGACGTCCGATTGAACTTCCGAAAAACCAAAACGAAGGCGAATATCTTGATCGTTTAACATAGGGAATTTGATAGTTCGGACAACCGTGTTATTTAATATCATTCTGATTTCATCATGTAACATATTATATGTAATGGATATATTATGCCAATTGAGGGCACCTAATGATGTTTTTGGAATAGGGATTGACATCATAATATCCAATTTATCGACACTAAATTCTAAATAGGTGGTGTCCCGATTCTTAAAATTAACATTGGATAATACACTTTGAGGTAAAGAGTCCGCATCGAGCTGGAAAAAGAGTCCAAATGGTTCCGGATTCCGGATCGTAAAATCAAATGAAAGTGTAAATTCATCCTCAACATGAATGGGATCATCAGTGGAGATCTTTAAAGATGAGAAGTCCCCATTTTCATTATAATCATATTTATTATAAAAACGGAGCCCGGCACTATAATCCTGACCCAATAAACCGGTAAATAAAAAAACTCCCGCCAGGCATGCTAATCTTAATTTTATCTTAATACGCAAATTGGTCAACCTTAATAAAATCTTAATTCCCCCCCCCATAATAGAGAGAATTTTATGATAGATACCTTTATAATGCAAAGAAATAATGAACCGATCTTAAAAACGATGAATTACGGCTAAATTATTTCTTAAATAGCTTACTTATATATCCTTTCGGTCATCTACTTTCAATATATCTACAACTTTATTCTTATCGTGAATAAAATAGATAATTCCATAGTACCCCTGACGAATTCTATAGATAACATCTCGTCCAAAAAGCTTTTTCACACCATGCGGTCTTGGCTTAAAGGATAAAGAAGAAATTTTACATTTTATTCTCTTTCGATTGACGCCATCGATCTTTAGCAACTGTTTTACAACCCCCTTTTCAATGGGTAATATAAAATCGGGAATGCTACTATTGATCCAATTGATATTAAAAAATCGACGAACAAGGATATTCGCCGAACATGCTCAACCCACTTTATTTTATTTTGGGCTCAATGCGGGTTCGGATAATCCATGCGGAGGGATATCCGGATTTAACCAATATTTGGCGCAGGGTTTCTGCATTGCGGCGGTCTATAAAATTACCCATGCGTACTTTATAATTGGGTGCTTCAAAAATAATATAAATGTCTTCGGTATATAACGTGACCAATGTCCGCCTCAATTGTTCCGCATTCTCTCGGGTACTCGTGGCCAAAACCTGCACACGAAACCCTTCCACAATAACCTGGGTAGAGTCGGGTTTATTATTACTATTTTTTAAATCTTCTCTGGGAATTAAAGGAGATATCACCTGGGGCCATTTCGGTTCCGGGTCATTCAGTTTATCCGGATCAAAATCTATTTTCACTTCTTGGGCCAACCCAAGACTCATGGTCGAAATAATGAATATCATTTTCATAAGGCGCGAACATCTCCTGTGGGAATCCATCCTTTTTTACCATCAAGCAAAATCACTTCTAACCATCCCGGTTGGGTGGTGGTGATATCCACTTTCGTCCCTTCATGAATCCGAAATACCACATTTTCTCCCCGGGCAATTGGGGCGGATCGCACATCCACTGCCGATGAAATCACAATGGCTGCCTGTTCGTCAGACACGGCCCAATATTTATCCAACATGACCCATCCCGTGGCAATGACGGCCGTCATTAAAATACCATTCACGATACCCTGCATTTTCCCAAACATGATGCCACGATACCTTAATACATATATGCCCCCAAGCCCCATAAACAAAAACCCGCTGATGGTGATCATATCTAACATGGTTAATTTTTCCAGAATGGCGCGATAAAAAGCAACGAAAAAGACATCATCTGGTGGTTGAATACGATCCCGAACCTTGGCCCGAACAAAAAATAAATTATAATTGAGATCCGGGTCTCTTGGCGACAGAATATGGCCTTTTTCATAGGCCCAAATGGCTTGACCAATATTGCCCATTCGGAAATACGCATTACCCATATTTAAGTATAAATCTTCATGTTCCACCTGGGCTGATAATTTTTCATATGCCCGTGCGGCCGCTGCAAATTGTTCTGTTTCAAAATACCGATTGGCCCGATTGAATAAAGAATCCGGCGCTTGGGCAAATAAGGGGATAAACAAGGTTAGGTAAATCATGAGTTTTCTCATGCCAATGCCTTATCAATATTTTTTAATAAATCACCCACTTGGGATTGGAGTGTATCTTGGGACTGTGCGGCATGGGGACCGAATCGCCCTGCATCACATAATTGGGTGACGGCAACAACTTCGGCGACCAATTCAGGAGAAACCAAACCCTGAATGGATGTTTCGATAGACAGGGGATCCAGATGTTCTGAAGATAAAAATAGTTTGGACTGAAAATATCGGTAGATAATCATGGCCGTATGGGCAAATATATCCTCTTGAGGATTTGATAAATCCTTGAGAGCCACTTTTAATGCACCTTTCGATTTGCGCACATCCGCTGTAGATAAACGATTATCACTCATTTTAGTAAAAATGCCAGGAAAAACAAATAATGCTGCAGCGATTAAATAGGTGGACCAAACCCAAATGGGTATGGATTGTTCCCCTTTTTGGTGCCACTGGGGTGATTGTTTCCGGATATAACGAATATCATCTCCAATCATAGTCACATCTTCCCGACTAAATTGTGTCGATGCAATGATACTTTTGTCCCCGGGTGAAATAGTGATTGGAACAGATAGAGATCGGGTAGTGACAAAATCTTTAATCTTCGGATTGAAATAAGTCAATGTCACAGGATTTAACCGAAATTTACCTGCTGACCTGGGAATTAATATATAATCCATCTGTTGTTCACCCGTTAAATCATCCCTGAATTCATCCCGTTTAAAAGAGGATGTGGGTGGAAAAACTTCCATATTCTGGGGAAAGGATATTTCACTGAGGTTAAATTGGTTTGGGTTGCCCGTTCCCTTCACCCGTACTTTATACGTAATGGCTTCATTCACTTTAACATTGGACGTATCAACCCAAGATTCAATATCGAACTGACCCACGGCACCAGTAAAATCTGCCGGTGGTTGCTTGGGATATGGAGATACATCGATGATAAGAGAATCAGAAATGATAAATTGCTGCTGGGTCTCCCGAAACATGGAATTAAAAAATGGATCATCAAATACGCCACTGGCACGCTTCTTTCGGGGTATTTCTACATTACACGTTACCGTGATGGGCGTGATAGATAATCGACCTGTTTGCGTGGGGAACATAGCCGCTTTGTACAGGGTGGCCACCTTATAGCCTATGCCCTGAATTTGTGTATCTCGAAAACGAACGGTTTGGGACACACGAAGGTCTTCATTCCAAAATCCCACACTTTTGGGATATTCGATATTTTCGATAGATAAATTGACCCGAGTAAACAATCGATAGGTGACCGTTACTTGCTCACCGGGATACGCCTGTTCTTTATCTGGTTTGGCTTCAATAAATAAATTGGCCATTTGAGAACGCCCGGCCTCTTTTTGTACCTGAATCCCAATGGAATTTGTTTTATATATCTGTTTTCCAATGGTAACAGCTAGAGATGGAATATTGAGCTTTCCATCCGATTTGGGTAATAAAGTCCAACTTAAACTCCGAGAACTGGTCATGGCCCCATTCACCCATTGAATATTGGTTTGTTGGGCCGGACCGCTCACGATCCTAAAATGTTTTAAAATGGGTGAAATATTCACATTGGGTATGGCATCCGCATTGATAGCCACAATTTTATAGCCCAATGTTTCATTCTTGGCAATGCGATTCACATCCACAGAAGCGGTGATCGACACTTGGCCCCATAAAACTCCTACCCATAAGAGAGCCGCTAAAAAATGATATCGCTTTCTTTGATTCAAAATTCTATCTACCAATCCTTCGCCAATTTACGGGATTTAGACCGAGCAATTTGTTGCTTTTGCATGATTTTTTCATCTTGCTTTAATGCATCTAAAATACTCTCTGCCTGCTTCATGTCTTGAGACTTTTGTTCATCGGAGGGTTGAGGTTTCTGCGATTGCTGATCCTGCTGTTCTTCGTCTTGTTTTTGTTCTTGATCCTTCGGTGGCTGATCTTCTTTTTCTTTATCCTCTTCTTCTTGATCTTTTGAATCTTGCTGATCTTTGTCTTCGTCTTTGTCCTGCGATTCTTTTTGATCTTCCTTATCTTCTTGTTCCTGATCTTGATTCTCGTCCTGATTTTCTTTCGTGTCGTCCTGTTTTTGTTCTTGATCTTCAGGCGGTTTGGCTTGGTATTTTAAAAATTCATAATTGTATTTTGCATCTTTATCATTTGGATTTAATTCCAATGCTTTCCGATAAAAAGCCAATGCTTCTTCTGTTTGCTCATTCTTATAAAAGGTGTTTCCCAAATTATACATGGCTTTGGACTGTAACGCAGTATCTTTGGATTTTAATGCTTGTTCAAATGCATGCTTGGCTATGGCCATATCTCCCTGCTGAAAAGCCGATGAACCCCGTCCGAATTGGGCTTGGGTATTTTGGTCGTTCTTATTTAAAACAGATTCATAATATTCTCGCGCTGCATCGTATTCCTGACTCTGATAATGGTTCATACCTTTATCCTGGGCCACGAGACCCACAAGAAACCCCAATCCGATAATAATTTTATTGAACAAACCGTCCCTGCCATTCTTCTTGTGCTTTATTTCGGGTGGGCATTAGCATTCCCACGATCATCAACCCCAAGCTTAAGATTGCAAAGGATTGAAACCGGTCTTCATATTCTGAATACATATGGGATTTTAGCGTCCGCTTTTCCATAGAATCGATGGCCGTCATAATGGCCCGAAAGTTTGCCGGTTTATTATCAAATCGAACATAGGTGCCCCCACCCGCATCGGCAATATCTCTGAGGATACCCTCGTTTAATATAGATGTAATGAGTTTGCCACTCCCATCCCGTTTGTAACTGCGTATTCCCTTTTTTCCGTTTATGGGGATCAAAGACCCTGAGCCTGTGCCCACACCGACAGTATGGATCATCATACCTCTATCCGCTGCTTTTCGAGCAAGGTCAATGGCCTGCCCTTCATGGTCCTCTCCATCACTCACCATAACCAACACTTTATATTTGGAATCATCTTCCGTAAAAGCCGATAAGCCCGTTTGGAGTGCGGAACTGAGTGCGGTGCCCTGTGTGGGAATCATATCCGTATCAATTTGGTCTAAGAATAGCCGGGCTGCCTCGTAATCTGTTGTCAGGGGTAGATACATATGGCTGGAGCCTGCAAATACAATTAAAGCCACACGATCTCCCTTTAATTGACGAATCATCTGGGAAATTTCAAATTTAGATTTTTCCAATCGACTGGGCTTCACATCTTCTGCATTCATACTGGTGGATACATCAATGGCAAAAACCAAATCTACACCCTTCCGGTCCACCGGTGCCAATCGAATACCGATCTGTGGTCCAGAAGCCGCGAAGACCAACATAACCATGGCCAACATCATTAAACGGTTTTTCCAGGCAACCCGATGTAAGTCAAACTGTTGCATCAGGCGGGCGCGCAATCGCACATTCGTCTCAGGGAGCACGGCCCGTTTTCGACCTTGTATTGTCCATCCCACCCATAACAGTATTAATGGGATATAGAGATAAAGAATGAAGGGAAATCTAAATTCAATCATAAGCGCCGTCGGTAAAATGTTCGATCCAATGTTTGGCCACCCAAGCCCACAAGTAAAGCGGGAATCAAAAACCAACCAAATAATTCTTTGTACCGAGTATATTCTTTTATTTCAATTTCGGTGCGTTCCAATTCATCGATAGTCTGGTAGACCTGTGCCAATCCGCTGGCATTGGTGGCGCGGAAATATTGGCCATTTGTGCGTTCGGCGATGGATTTAAGTGTTGCTTCATCAATTTCATTCCGGATATAACCCCGACCCGGAATAAACGACACATCCTGGTTTGTCCCCGCCCCAATGGTATAAATTTTAATATCAAAGTTTGCAGCCAAATCTGCCGATGTGAGGGGATCCAGTTCTCCCGCATTATTACTTCCGTCTGACAATAAAATCATGACCTTACTTTTCGCATCGCTATGGCGGAGTCGATTGGTGGCATTGGCTATGGCCATACCAATGGCGGTACCATCGTAAGATTGTTCCGCCACCTTAATTTCATCCATCAATGATAGTACCACATCTTGATCCACCGTCAACGGACATTGAATAAATGATTCGCCGGCAAACACCAATACCCCCATCCGATCTCCCGAACGGGCATGAATAAAATCTTTTGCAGTTTTCTTGACGGCTTCCAATCGATTTGGCTGAAAATCAGTTGCCAACATAGATGAACTAATATCCATAACTAACACAATATCAACTACATCCACTTTTGTCTCCTGAAGTGAATCTCGTAATCTCGGCCGAGACAATCCCATGATTATCAATGCCACAGTTGTATACTGAAGCATATGTAACAATCTCATTTTAAAGCGCCCGCGACGCTTCATATCATGAGAGATAAGTGCCGCTGCAGATATTCGAAAAGACCCCTCAGATCTCTGCTGTACGCTTCGCTGCCATAAGATTAAAATGGGGATCGATATTAATCCAAACAATATCCATGGATTTTCGAAAGTAATCATTGGTTTTTTTGCGCTGGCTCCTTTATGCCTTCACCTACGATGTATAATAAATTTTGTTTCAATTTTCTTTATTAATTGACACGAAAAAGGGACCATGTAGATCCCTTTATATAATGAATGGTCGCGTGTGAAGATTAACTGGGGTCTTTATCCGATGGTTCGTTTTCGGATTCTATTGTATCCTGAGCATCTTTCATCTCATCCTTTACCCCGTCAACAGCACCCTTAAATTCTCGGATACCCTGCCCTAACCCTTTGGCAAGTTCCGGGAGCTTTTTTGCACCAAATAGCAATAGAATCACCAAGGCGATGACAACCATTTCCCATCCACCCGGCATACCGGCCATAACAATTTCAGTATTTAACATAATGTTTCCTCCGCAATAAGTGTCGAATTAATTGATCCAAATTTAGAATGCTTAGCGGAAATACCTTAGAAAATAATATGCAACCACAAAACCAATAATACTGGTAAAATTAAACGTCAACGTTAACCCAAATTTGAGGGTAAACATGATAAGGTCTATAACCAACACCCCGGTTTCATTACCGACTAACCCTGCCAGGTTGAATTCCACACTTTTTAGAAAAAACTCCCGCACAACACTATCGGGCAACACCCACGCTAAGAATTCTCCCAGCAAGGTTCCCAATAAGGTGCCAAAAAATATAACTATTAAAATAACACTGATATCACGTTTACTCATTATAATCCTTTTGGTCGGGTTTGGGTTCTGCCGTTTCCTCAAAACGATCGTGATCCAACATCCATTGCGTAATCGACCAAAAAATATAAACGGCCATTAAGGGAAATAAGACCAACCCTCTGAAGAAAATAATACTGAGCAGAATAATAATTAATCCAGCCAACTGCATATTATTGGATCTTCCCTTTTTGAAGCTCAAAAGCGGAAACTTTGAAAATCGAACAGGGCTCACCATTAAAAAACTCAAAATAGCCACCAAAACCAATGCCAACCGCGGGTCACCCATATCGCCATACATTTGGTAGTTATAGAGCATAAAGCTAATGATCGTAATCGCAGCCAATGGTGTCGTTAATCCCATAAAATATGGTTTGGGACTATCCCCCGTATCAATGTTGAATTTGGCCAAGCGAATGGTGCCAAAGAGTAAAGGCATAAAACTAATGACGGCACCCAATAAATTGGGTAATCCCTCTACATATATACTATATATCAATATCGACGGAACGGCACAAAATGAAATCGTATCTGCCAGGGAATCAAACTCTGTACCAAATCGAGAGGTTAAGCCCAATAAACGTGCCAATTTACCATCGATAACATCAAATAATACCCCCACCATCATGACCCAACCAGCTTTGATCGGTTCACCATTCAATATCAATGTAATGGCCAAAAACCCCAAAAACATATTGAATACGGTTGCCACATTTGGGATAAATGAACGATGCAATCGTCTGGTTTTTTTCATTCTTTTTCTTCTCATTTTATTCTGCCAATTATAGTTTCTCCGCCAACAACTTTGTCTCCTACTTTGACCGCAACTGTCACATGAGCTGGCATGGTTAAATCGGTTCGACTGCCAAAGCGGATAAACCCAAGCCGACCCCCCTTATGCATTTTGGCGCCGACTTCGGCATAACATAATATTCTTCGGGCAATCAAACCAGCTATTTGCTTAATTTTATATTTCCCAGAATCATGAGATAAAACCGTAACAATCTGCTCATTTTCATCCGATGCTTTATGATCAAATGCAGCTAAGAATTTTCCGGATTTTCGCTCCACTGATTCCACAGTTCCCTCAATGGGGACACGATTCGCATGTACATTAAACACATTCAGGAAAATGGATACCAATTTTGCAGAACCATCCACATCTGGATCATGGGTGTCTTCGACCTTAACCACTTTCCCATCAGCGGGAGAAATGATTAGTTTTTCATCCATGGGGATGACGCGCCGGGGATCTCTAAAAAAATTAAGCGAAAAAAGAAAGAATAATCCAAGAATGCCATACAAAATGGATAGAGATGTACTATCCCATGCATGGGCAATTATCCCGATGACAAATGTAATAAAAAAAAGGGGAATTAATATGACTCTACCTTCTTTAGCGAGCATCTTTTAGTTTTCCTAATTTCAATGTTCTATTGAAGAACCTGCCATCTCGCCAAATTCGGAGTTTGATCTTATCTCCCGGTCTCAAATCATTAATTTCAACAATGTCTAATATATCTTCCAGGCTCAATACTTTCTCATTCTCAACAGCAATAATCACATCTCCATATTCCAATTGCGCTTTTTCCGCAGGACTGTCTTTCATGATATCGGTAACGATCACGCCTTCTGTGATGGGGATATCTAAATATAATGCGGTCTTCCGGTTTAAGGGTTGGGCCCTTAATCCTGTTGAAAAATCTCGTTCAATATGTCCCTTTGTTTTCAATTCTTCTGCGATTCGTCGAGCGCGATTTATGGGAATGGCAAACCCAATCCCTATGGATCCTTGCCCCACATTGGATCCTGTAAATATAAACGTATTAATTCCAATGAGTTCACCATGGGCATTCACCAATGGGCCGCCGCTATTTCCGGGATTAATGGCCGCATCTGTCTGTATCATATCTTGAAACACTTTCCCACTTTGTAACCCAAAATCGAGGTCCTTACCGCTAATAATACCCACTGTAGCCGTTGGTTGTTGGTTGACATCAAATAAACCAAAGGGATTTCCCAATGCAATGGCCCATTCCCCAATAATGAGTTCGTCAGAATTTCCCATGTTTACGAATGGAAAATCAGATCCCTCTAACTTTAACAATGCCAAATCAGTAATCATATCCACCCCAACAACTTCTGCATCGAATTCATCGCCACCTGGAAGTTTCACGATTATTTTTGTTGCGTTCTCCACAACATGGTTATTGGTTAACACATAACCATTCGGACTAATCACCACACCAGATCCGGAGCCTTTGACTTCTCTCTGACGTACTTGGGGTGGAAAAAAATACTCAAACCATGGATCACGCTGAAAAGGATTCAAACTATAATTGCGCACTTGGGTTACATTAATACTTGCCACAGCTGGACTGGCCATTTTAATGGCATTGGTAATAGCATTTTCCCGATTTTGGTTGATGGAAGATTGACCCTCAACCCAACCAAACATAAGAAAAATTAATGCAATGATGTCGTGTTTTTTATTAATCATAATCAACTTGCGTTAATACAAGACCCTGAGGTGGCGCCTTATAAATATTTACATTTTCGACTGGTTCGTTTATGAGTTGTTTAAACTGTGCCATTTCATATTTTCCACGGGATATCTCTATCATGGTCCCCACCAAATAGCGAACCATATGATGTAAAAACCGATTCCCCGAAACTTGATAATTTACTACGGCACCCTTCTCTTTCCATACGGAATCATAAATAATACACCGACGATGTTCTAAATCTTCGGTATGTCGACTGAATGCGGTGAAATCATGATTGCCACCAATGATACTTGCTGCTTCGTTTAATGTGTCTAAATCAATAGAACCCACAGGCCAAGTATAATTTCGATCAAGCAAAAAGGTATTGGTTCGGGTACGATAGTTGTAATAGCGCCGGACAGCGGAAAATCTCGCATGAAATTCCGGCGAAACAATTTTACATGCAATTACCCTTACATCCCGGGCTAAATTGCCATTAAGGGCATCCTTAAGCGCACATGAATCCATATCCGTATTAAAATCAAAATGGGCCACCTGACCCGTGGCATGAACACCTGTATCTGTTCGTCCAGCCCCATGAATACGAATTGAGGTTTTATGATTTAAAATCTGAAGTGCATCCTCAATCTCTCCTTGAATCGTTCGTTCATCTTTTTGCAACTGCCAGCCTCGAAATCCTGTCCCGTCATATTGAATGGTAATTTTAAATCGCGGCAAAGGTATGGATCCCCCAGAAAAATAATGTAATAGCGAATATTTGAAACAAATGGGGCCCTTTAAAAAGAATGGGATAAGTCACACCTCTTGGATATTGCTTACCGTATCCACGTAGTTTCATGGCCATGGCTACATCATCGGCCCGTCGCAGTTGATGAATGAGCAATCCTGGCATTTCTTTTGCCGCAGTGTTAATGCGTTTCCAATAAGTATAATCCGATTCCAGCCCCAGGGCTTTTCGACAAGACCTTACGGATTGCCAATTTGACTGAAATGTGGGATAGAATCGCAACGTCATACCCAAAAACAAAAAGAAATCTTCCATGCCTTTCCAGGGCTTATCCAATTTTGCCCATAAACTCCTGGAGAGAATGACAATATCTTGGCTGGGTGTCGATTCAAAAAAGAACATCATGGCGCCCACCATGAGAATTAATTTAAAAAATCCCACCATGGCTTCATTCAATATGATATTTGTCGCGTTATCTGTTAGTAATAATGAAAATAGAGAATATAAAATCAACATTATTGGGAAATAGAAAATGAATGGTTTTAATCGAAAAATTACCTGACGAATATGTTCTTTATTCATCCATGCGATGATAATGAATAGCAAACAATTCATGATCCATTTTTCTATAGTATTAGACGTGAGCAACGAAAACGAAAAGCCCAGAAAAAACCATAAATTAGCCAATGGATGTTTAAACATAATTATTTAAAAATGGACGGTTAATGTATAACCGAAACCTAACGATTCTTCCGGCACCCAGGGTAAGACAGAAAGCGATTTTTCACGTCCAATTCGTTTGAGATATAATGCATCAATGGCAGATACCATATGGTTTAATATCATTGCACCAACACCAAAGGATGCTACTTGTTTCATTTGATCACTCAAAATACGTTTTTGTTCAAAGAAATCCCGGTGTGAATCACTATCCCATACCCATCCCCACTGCGGACTAACTTCATAAATATCATCCATTTCTCGATTGCGCAAATGTTCATCATTATAGTCTTCAATCGTTGAGAAATTTCCAATATCAACCCAGTATTTGTGGCTTTTTCCTGAAGAAGATACTGCCGCATGCGCCACCGCATACGCGATGTAATTCTTTTTTAAAATGTTGGCGTAAGTGGTGGATCCAATAATAGAAAGAACCAATCCGGATTCCACATAGGTAAATACCCGACTTCGATCAGAATAATTGAGCGATTTTTGTCCCCAACCCGGCAAGAGCGCCGATTGTAAAACGGGATTCAGATTCTTTTTGGGTTTTTCCTGCCCCAAAGAGAAACCGGAGAAAAGAATCAAACTGATTAAGATGGGTTTGATCGTCGAATAAACCATATCATTTGTATTAAAGTTAAAATAAAACACATATGTGCGAAAACACTTCCATATTTTGCAAAAATTGACAATCTTTGCCGAATAGGGACTTTACCCATGAATACAATTTTCTCTCCATAATTTGCTTTTTGAGTTACTTTTCCTGAAGGATAAATGATACCAGATATGCCTGTATTCGCACTTCGAACAATTCCAGTTCTTAACTCAATGGCTCGAAGCCTCGCCAATTCAAAATGCTGTCTCACGCCTGATGAATTTTGGAGCCATGCATCATTGGCTTCAATAGTCAAAAATTGGGCGCCATTTTGTACAAATCCTCTCGCGACACTGGGATGGCTCGATTCATAACAAATCATATTACTAAAATGAATGGAGTCTAATGGAAACGTGGTGAACTCAGTCCCAGCGGTAAAATTGGCTTGACCAAAATTTAATTTTTTTAAGATGGGGAATTGTTGGGACAGCGGTATGGTTTCTGCAAATGGAACCAAATACTTTTTATGGTACATTTTATTACCGTTTACCCCTAAATAAATCGAACCATTATACACGTTTTGCCCAGTAGAATCTCTTCGATAATCTGCGGTCCCCATTAATAATGGAATCCCTGTCTCAATTACTTGCCTCTCGTACACGCGCCTTTTAGATGAAACACGCATATAAACCGGTAAAGCTGCTTCCGGCCATACGACTAAGTCCGGCGCCATGGTCAATGCTTCAGTATGCAGTGAATCCATCAACTCAAATAGTTGAGAGCGATATGATGCGTCCCATTTTTGATTTGGATTTACATTTGGCTGAATAGCCGCAACAGATCGATAAGGTTGATTCTCGTCAAATTCAAATTTGGCAATACGAAAACTCCCATAAATCCATGGCAAGAGGAATATGATTCCAAAGATAATAAGTGCATTGCGTTTAGTC
>Ga0209665_1000504_pt1 | contig 29699 bp, 24 predicted proteins | sample SaaInlV_200m_DNA_2_FD_184675 | JGI IMG/M metagenome (GOLD analysis project Ga0209665, IMG submission 184675) | Marine microbial communities from expanding oxygen minimum zones in the Saanich Inlet - Saanich Inlet SI074_LV_135m_DNA (SPAdes) (version 2) | ecosystem: Environmental > Aquatic >... | reverse complement strand
TTCAAACACTCACCCTCATGGTTCAATCCTCCCGCCGATCAATCCACTTATCACAACGCTTGGAGTTGCAAATGCTTCATTTGTAGCACAAACAGTAGATTGGAATCCTGCGCATCTTTACAGCACTTTACTGGCAGCACATTCACATCAGGGTTTCTCCTTTGTCCGTATCCTCCAGCGTTGTCCTCACTTTAGTCCAAATTTATTTGCTGAAGAAATCAGTAATCCGGATTTGACAGTCTTATTGACTCACGAAAATGGAATTGAGGCAGGAGCAGAAGTTAAGAAAATGTACAAAAATTCGCTAGAACATGATCCTGCTGATATGAATCAGGCGCGGGAAATAGCACAACGTGAGGATCTGATTCCAATAGGCTTGTTCTTTTGTGATCCTTCAAAAGAACAATATGATAAGTATGGAGCATCAAATATAGGTTTTTCTCCACAAAAGAAAGCCGCTGCTCTGAAAGTTGAATTTGAGAAATACGCAGTCTAGAATTGCAGTCAATAGTTTTTGAATGAAACTGCTGAAAAGCAACAGAGTGACAGCGTTCATTGAAAAAATTTAGCATAAACCCAAATTTGCTTAAACATTATTATGGACTTTTTTGCTGAGAGAAGTGCTGACACGGCAGTTGCGGTTCCTGCAGGAGAGGAACCGGATTTTCACCCTCCAAGAAATCTTCCTTTATTGCCGACGAAAGCAGCAGCTCAAACTGAGGAATCGCAAGTATTTTGGGAACAAGCACATCAATTTTTCCAAACCAAGGGAAGTTTGTTTTTTGATAATGAAGAGTCAGGTGTTTTAGAGCAAACCCCTGTTTCAGTAGATTCAGTCCTGCTGGCACCATATGAAAATATGAAAGCTGTCAGTTATGATTACCCTCTCTGGATTGCAGAAAAGTCAGAAAATATTCCGGATGGTTTGTTTATGCCGGTAGCAGAATTGCTGCACGGTGCACTCAAGACGTTTGCTCCGGAAAAGAATCAGGCAAAAACTTTGCGCGATAACATTCCGAGGCTTGAAATGTATTTTCGGGATGTTATGAGTGTAAGTGGACAACCGGAAAAGTTTGAGCAGATTTTAGCTTCTGCTTTGGAGAAAACGCGGATTAAACTAGCGCTTACTGGAGAGGAAAGTAAGGCTTTTGAAGCAGATCTAAAAAAACTATCCTCTCATCTGCCAGTTTCCGGTACAGTTGTGGGTTTTTCCGGAGATGCTGTATTTTATGTGTTGGCAGCATTGCTAAAAGCAAATCACTCTTCTGCTCAAACAACAGTTAATGAAGAAATAAAGCAATTGACTTCCAGCTTAAAAGAACTTCTGCTGGTTGAAAAATCCAATCTTCCGGATGAACGTAAGCCGGAACGTTTACAGCAGTCACTGGGATTTTCTTCAAAGCTGATCAATCCAAACTCACTCGCAGAAGTTTTGCCGGAATCTGCCTCTGTTTCCATGAGTCCGGAACGCATGCAACGGATACAGAAAACACTCGAAATTATCTCTGATCCTGAAAATAGGTTTTGGACAAAAGATGCTTTGCTGCTGGTCCATGAGTCAAACTACAAACGTTCCGGATTTTCGTGGGAAGACTGTTTCCCAGATTCATCTGTCAGCTCCTATAAAGATGGTTCTGCTGCGGAGACTGCTGCAGAAATATTTGAAAAACAAATGGAGATTGCCTCAAAGATTATTGCTGCAATCCGGATTGCAAAAATGGAAATCGATGATCATTACCGTACTGAAATTCATGATCAGTTTTTCCAAAATTTTAATTGGAAACGTATGGGGCAGGAAGAACTGTCCCTTGTTCCACCGGTTATTCTGCTCGAAGAAGAGTCTTCCCTAAAAGACAACCCACAAGTACTCAGCAGACTCTTGCTTTCTGCAAAACCTATCAATGTAATTGTGCTTAAAAACAGTCCTTTGCAAAACAATACAGAAATATTTTCTTCCTTGAATCCTGAAGATGATCAAGCATTTGGGTTTCGGCAGGAACTGGGGCTTTTAGCAGTTTCTCACCGAAAGGCTTTTGTTTCACAGGCATCTGTCAGCCATCTGGAGCATTTGATCCAGAGTTTCTCCACAGGAATAAAAACAGCGTTACCAAGTTTTTTTAATGTTCTTGCACCAAAAACAACTGCGGAGCATGCAGACCAAACATTCTTAGTTGCAGGTGCAGCAGTAGAGTCCAGGGAATTTCCACTCTTTTCTTACGATCCAAATCGTGGTCTTGAGTGGGGCAGTCGCTTTCTGGTCTCAGCAAATCCACAACCGGAGCAGGAGTGGCCCATTTACGAACTGGATGTTTGTTCGGAAGATGGTACTGAATCTTCACTTTCGCTGGCTTTTACACCAGCAGATTTTATGGTACTCAGTGCAGACGCAAAAAACTATTATCTGGATGTACCTGCTCAATTCTGGTCTGAGGATAGTCTGTTGCCTTTAGCAGAATATTTGCGCCTGCCCTTAAAAGATACACATGACAAATTGCCGTTTCTCTGGACAATTGATGAACAGAGAGTTTTGCACAGGATCTTACCAAATATAATGCTGACAGAAATATGCCGTGAACGGCTTGATGCATGGTCCTTTGTGCAGGATTTTGGCGGAAGCAATAATTATCATGCAAAACTTGCTGCAGAACAGGCACGTGCAGAAGCAGAGCTGGAAACAGAGAAAAAAATTGCTGAACTTGAAGTAAAACATCAAGCAGAATTGGAACAGGTGCGTCAGCAAACTGCCGGAGAGGCAATGGAACGTCTGACGGCAGTCTTGATGGATCTGGATCCGTTATCGGTGCTGCCTTCGGGAAAAGCTGCTAAGACAGCAAGCCCTGCAGAGATAACTCCGCTGAAATCAGCAGAACAGAATTTAGAAGCGCTGGTAGAAGATACTGAAGAAGAGTCAGAGGTTGCAGATGAAGAGATTTCTGAAGAGGCATGGCTGGAGACTTTCCGTTGTACAACTTGCAATGAATGTACAGAAATGAGTCCGACAATGTTTGATTACAATGAAGATAAACAGGCATTTATCAAAGATATAAATGCAGGAACTTATCAGGAACTCGTTCTTGCTGCAGAAGAGTGTCCGGCAAAATGTATTCATCCTGGGCAACCGTTTAATCCGGATGAAGCAGGTTTGGAAGATTTAATAAAACGGGCAGCAGTCTTTAACTAATTTGGCAGAATTGATGGCTTCGTAAAAACCACCAAACTAATTATTTGTCATCTCGAACGAAGAGAGAGATCTTAATATTACTAGTGCTTAAGATAAAATAGATTCCTCGCTTTGTAAGCAATGACACGTTTTTATGACTTTATTCTGGTTCATCAAATTAAGTTAAGGTTTAGTTTTAAATGGAGGTTGATAAATTTCACTTGTTTTAATTTCCAATGATAGGAGGGAATATGATTGAGCAGCACATAAGAATTCAAGACACAACCGGTAATCCGGCTCCTTTAGGTTTACTTGCATTTGGGCTGACCACAGTACTGCTGAATTTCCACAATGCAGGATTTTATGGATTTAGTTCGATGATATTGGCAATGGGTTTTTTCTATGGCGGTATTGCCCAGATTGTTGCAGGTGTTATGGAGTGGAAAAAAGGTGCCACGTTTGGCACAACAGCGTTTATTTCATTTGGATCATTCTGGTTGACATTGGTGGGATTAATTTTGATTCCTAAACTAGGCTGGTTTGAAGCTCCTACAAAAATAGAAATGGGAGCATATCTCAGTATGTGGGGGTTGTTCACGCTGGTTATGTTTTTTGGTACATTAAAATCAAACCGAGCATTACAGTTTGTCTTTGCCTCACTAGCGTTGCTGTTTTTTCTGTTAGCACTAGGAGATTTTACGGGCAATATTGCAATCACTAGAATTGCGGGTTATGAAGGAATTGTTTGCGGATTCTCTGCAATTTATACAGGTCTTGCTCAGGTTATAAATGAAGTATTTGCTAAAACTGTTCTGCCGTTATTTCCCATGGAAAACGACTAGCAGCACACTCTCTCTCAAACTGAAATCAGTAAAGCAGGAGTCTATTATGTTAAATTTACCAAAGCCGGATCCTAGTATAGAGGATCAGAAAAAAGATTTTTTGGAGCGTTTAAGAAACCAACGTTTGGTTCTGCAGGGTCAGGATAAGATAGTTTTTGTAGGAGATTTACTGGACATTTTTGATGATTTTTTTATTCTGACGAATGTGATTATAACCGGACCTCTGCATGTTACTAAACCTGAATGGGTACTTGTTGACAGGAAAACTATTTCACATATTCATCCTGAGTCAGAAGTGGAAAAACGCACATCAGAGTCATACTTACAGATGAGGCAAGATTCGACTGATAATTGAGAAAACAACTGTTTTAACAGGAAATATTGAATGTGGACAGAAATCGTAATTGCAGTCGGAATTCTGGTAGGTTTGGGGTTAAGCTTTGCAGTGGTACTTGCTGTGGCCAACAAACAATTTTGGGTTTATGAAGATCCCAGAATTGATGCAGTAACAGATATTCTTCCAGGCACAAATTGCGGTGCCTGCGGAGAACCCGGATGTCATGCTTTTGCTGAAAGCATCGTCAAAGGTAGCGCACTGCCTGGAAAATGTACTGTAAGTTCTGCGGATGGAATTGAAAAGATAGCAGAATATTTAGGTGTTGATGCAGGTAAAGAAGAAAAAAGAGTAGCCCGTCTGCAATGCGCAGGTGGGCGAATGGAGGACCGTGAGAAAGCCGATTATCTAGGCCAAAAAACATGCCGGGAACTAGCTGTTGTTCATGGTGGAAATAAAGGTTGCGCTTGGGGATGTCTCGGATTAGCTGATTGTGAAAGGGTCTGCACCTTTGCTTCAATCAAGATGAATGACAATGACTTACCGGTTGTGAATGTTGAAAGCTGCACTGCCTGCGGCGATTGTGTTGAAATCTGTCCTAAAGATTTATTCACCATAATGCCCGTCAGTCACAAACTGATCGTGCAGTGCAAATCTCTGCTTGAAGGAGAACTTGCGCAGGAAATATGTAGCGTTGCCTGTGACGCGTGTGAACGTTGTGTTGCCGATTCTGTCTCAGGTTTGATTGAAATAAAAAATAATTTAGCCGTGATTGATTATTCACGTAATGCACTGTCCAGTCCGACTTCTACGTGGCGTTGTCCTACAGGAGCAATCCAATGGCTAACGGGACAACAATTCCAAGCAAGCTCTCAACCCCTTTTTCCTTTAGGACGGATTGAAGTTCTGGCAGATGATAAAGTTAGCTTTTAATATTCCTCCAGAAAAAGAAATGTCAGTTAAAAAATAGAATATGCAAAATCGTTTTTCAAAAAAAGAATGGAGCAAAATTATCCTGACACTAGAAACAGCTGTGAGTGAAGGTTGTGCTGGTTTTTTGCCTGAATTGCTTTCTGTTAATAGTATGTCCCCTCAAGCAGTTAATGTCTTTGGTCGCAGCATTAAAAGTCCGGAAACAGGAGATCCGTTGGCCTACATTTCAGGAATTTCCGCTACAGGTCTGCGTGCCTCCGCTTTCGTGGAAGCAGAACAGATACTGGATCATTATTCAGCTCTTCTTTCTTCAGTCAAACGATTACTGAGTTTTGTGACTTATCTTTCACTGCCTTCAGGACACCAGCCATATCATACAATTGTTGACGCAGGACTTTTTCAATGGATGGCAAAGGATGCTCAGGAGGCTGTCTATTTGGGTTTGATTTCACACAAAATAGCAGAAATATCTTTGATTCCAGGAATTGTAGGACTTGATGGATTAGCGGATTCTGCTGAGCTGGAAAAAGCTACAGTTCTGCCTGAAAGAGAACTTATACTAAAGTATTTAGGAGATGTGGATGAGCAGATAAAGTCACCGACTCCCTCACAAAAAAATATATTTGGTGAAACTCGGAGACGTATTCCAAACTGGTTCAGTTTCGATACGCCGACCTACAACACGCTGCAGAAAAATTCACCTGCAGAAGCTCTTGAAATGGCTGCGCGGTTGCCATTTATTTACACCCATCTTGATGAAATTATCCAGCAGGTTCTGCATGAATTTGCAGAAGTTAGCGGTAAAAAAATTGAGTTGCTGGAAAGCTACAAAACAGAAGATGCAGAACATTTGCTTATAGTCGAAGGTGCTGCTTTTGAAACTTGCAAAAAAGCAGTCGATAAACTCAGGCAACAAAAAGAAAAAGTAGGTTGTCTAAGAGTTGTGATGTTACAACCTTTTCCTGGTGCAGATCTGGTGAAATTACTTTCTGGTAAAAAAGCAGTCACAGTTCTGGATCAGACTTATTTGTCTGCATCTGCAGAAGGTCCACTTTTTCGTGAAGTAGCAGCTGCGTTGAATAAAGCCCTTGATAATTCTTCTGCCATGCAAATAAATCCGGATTATCCAATCCTCGGAAAAAACCAGAAGCCCTTAGTTTACCGTGGATTATGCGGACTTGGCGGGAAAGTTATAACAGTGAGTGAAGCAGTTTCTGTCTTTGAAAATTCCCTCAGTCTAAATTCCACTAACAAAGGATTATTTACAGGCACACAAAAAAACAATTCTGACTTACGCCATAAATTTATGAGCGGAGTTTCATTTACAAAAACCAATCCAGATTTGCCAAAAGTGGAAGCAGAACTGGACCGTTTGCAAACTGACTATCCTGAACTGTACAAGCTTACTCTTCCGGAAACATCAAGCAGCGAAGCACCAACTGGTAAAGCAAGTGCAGAACAAACACTGAATATTTCCACTGAATTACCGTTGGCCATCCGAAGTTATCATGATCAAGGTCCGCCATATACTCGACTTTCAAGATTTCAAAATCAAACTGGAATTTTTTATCAGGAAAACAAAGAGCAAAAACTAAATGTGACACCATTTGATGCTTTGCCGGTTGTTCCTGCAGCAACAGCAGAGCTTCGAGAGATGACACAATTGCGTACAAACGTACCGCAGTTTTTAGCATCAGAATGTACAGGATGCGGAGACTGTTTTGTCCAGTGTCCGGAATCTGCCTTAGCTCCAGTTGTCTCACCTACGGAAGCATTGTTACAGGCTGCTGCTGCTCAGGCGAAAAAAAATGCTGAGCCGATTACTCAATTAACTCCGCTGATAAAACCAATTGCGCAGGCAGCTGCTAAGATATTACGTGAAGCTACAGGAACTGTTCAGTCTGCCGCTGATTTTTTCCCGCAGGCATTCTCTAAAACTATTGAACAAAAGAAAGTTGCCGGCGAACTCCTTGATTTGCTGACTGAAGAGTTTGAACGTTTAATGAAAAGCTTGCAGGAATTCCCTTTGGCGCGTACAGAAACATTTTTTGCAAAAGCTGAAGCAGCAAAACGCGGTGCAGGAGAATTGTTTTCACTGGCTATTGATCCGTATTCCTGCAGTGGTTGTGGATTTTGCGTAGAAAAATGTCAGCAAAAAGCTTTGCTCATGGAAACTCAGACTCCGGAGATTGTTGAAAAACTGCGCCACAATTTCAAGTATTGGGAGTATCTCGCAGATACGTCGATCGAAACAATGCGCCGAGTTTTGGCGGATGCAGAATACTCATCATTAGCGGCAGTATTGCTTTCCAGGAACTACTACAAAAGTTTAGGACACTCTTCTGTTAATAACAAGGAACTGCTGTTTACAGAAAATGAAAATGCTCAAAGTTCAAAATTTCAACAGCAATACTATGGTGAAAAAAATATTCTTCATTTGATTTCTGCTGTCTCAGAATCGGTGACTCAACCTGCAGTTTCAACTTTAGCAAAAGAAATCAAAGAAATGCACGCTAAACTTGTTTTGCGAATTCAGGCGAAAATGGGAGAGGCATTGCCGCATGATAACTTTAAGACTTTAGCGCAAACACTTGCCGTTGATACAAAAACAAGAGTGCACTTTGACAAACTGCTGCATCTTATCAATGAAAAAGAAAATACTGCACCTGTTGACATTACAGCTTTGCGGCGCATGGTGGATTTGGAACAGTCGATTTCCGCCATGCACTGGGCTCTTACAGTTGGTCCAACCGGAGTTGGGCGAGCCAGAATGGGGATGAGTCTGCTTGGCAGTGATTCACTAGTCTGGGGTCAAAAATATCCCGAACACCCATTTTTCTATCCTGTATGGGCGCAGGGTGGACAAGGCAAAGCGGAAATTACTTTGGGATTACTTGAGGGCCACTTGCGCCACTTCCTTGATAATATCCGTCTGCTACGCAGGGCAAAACTTGAAGCAGATGGTAAATATAAACCTCATCTGCATGATGCGCAAATTTCTTCTTTGACCTGGGAGGACTTGAATGATACAGAACGTGCTGCCTGTCCGAATATCTTTTTAGTAGGTGATCATCGATCTCTTAATGAACGTAGTCTATCTGCCTGGTCAGTCCTGTTAAACTCAAACCTGCCAGTTAGAATTGTGGTTCTGGATTCAACTGACACAGTCACACCTCATCTTCATGCATCTGCGTTAGCAAAAGTGGCTCTGCTTTCGATGACATACCGCAATGCCTTTGTAATGCAGTCATCTCTTACAACTCCACAGCATTTTCATGACGGCTTAGTGAGCGGCTTTAAAGTTTCAGGACCAGCTCTTTTTCATTTACATGTTCCGGACTCAGCAGCTGCCGATGAATTACTACTTCAATCGAGGACTTTCCCCGCAATCACTTTTGATGCTTCCGCAAAAGGTGTTTTTGGTAATTTGATTGATCTGTCTGCAAATCCGCCTGCTGCAGAAAGTACGCTTACTTTTGCAGACTGGGCATTTACACAGGAATGTTTCAAGCATCACTTCGCTGTACTTGATGATGATATTTCAGCAGCAGTTCCTCTCAGCAAATGGCTTGGAGAAGAGCCGGAAAATAAAGATGTTGTGCCGTATATTGAACAAATACTTGCAGATGGAGCAACTAAAAAAATCAGTGTTTCCGCAGATGTCAGCAAGGCTTCTATTTTGATTCGCGATCAGTGGAGATTGCTGCAGGAAATTTCCGGTGAGCTAACTCCTTTCACTGAAAAAGTGAAAAAACAGCTCGAAGAAAACAGCTCTGCGGAACATCAGGCTGAGCTTCTGAACTTAAAAGAAGAATATGAACAAAAAATACAGGAACTGGAAAATGATTTTCAAGGTCGTACCAAAGAAATAATCCGGGAACGTTTGCTTGCACTTGCAGGATATCCAATAAACCAGCATTAAAATGTTGAGATTGATTATTACCTGCTGCTCTTTGAGCTATTTTATCATGCATGAAAAACAATATGCTGACTTTTTACTTGTTCATCATTCTTAAACCATAATTTTATTGTGTTATTAACATTTTCCAACGGAGTGCATCCTCAAGAGTTTAAAGGCTGGACTCATGAGAAAGCGATTGAACGTTTGCCTTTTTTTGAGGATTACGTAATTCCGCTTTCGCAGCATATAGGCGCACCTGCAAAATCTCTGGTACGTAAAGGTCAGAAAGTAAGCAGGGGAGAACTAATTGCTGAACCGACAGCTTATTTATCAGTTGCATATCACTCTCCTGTTGATGGTTTTGTGACTGCAATTGAATTAGCCGAACATCCAGGCGGGAAAATGGTGCCTTCGATAAAAATCAAAGCAGATCGATTTTCCGCTCAGCGAATGTCAAAGAAAACGATTAACTGGAAATCACTGAGCAGCAAGGAATTTTCGCAACAGCTCCAGCAGTCAGGCATGGTTGGACTCGGAGGAGCAGCCTTTCCATCACATGTAAAATTTGGTGTTCCTGATGATAAAAAATGTGATTATTTAATCATTAACGGTTGTGAATGTGAACCATTTTTAACTGCGGATCACCGTGTGATGGCGGAGTATCCAGAAGAAGTGATGAAAGGAATTGAAATTCTGCATCACTTTTTAAAACCTAAAAAAACTTATATCGGCATAGAAGCCAATAAAGCTGATGCAATAAACAAGTTAACTCAAGCAGCAAAGCAATATCCTGCATTAGCTGTTGAAATTGTCACCTTGGAAGTGAAATACCCGCAGGGTGCAGAAAAAATGTTGATCAGCGCAATTTTAAAAGAAGAGGTGCCGTCCGGAACAATACCGCTCGATGGCGGATATCTTGTTTCAAATGTAGGTACAGTGGCTGCGGTTGCGGAATATTTTGAGAGTGCTAAACCCTTGATCGAGAGGATCGTGACGATTTCCGGTTCAAATATAAAACGTCCCGCAAATCTGCTTGTTCCAATAGGCACAAGTTTAAAGCAGGTGCTTGAGGCATGCGGCGGTTTTAAATCTTCTGCATCAGGTGAATCAACAAGAATTTTGCTGGGCGGGCCGATGATGGGAATGGCCCAAAAGAGCCTTGATGTTCCGATAGTAAAAGGTACATCAGGCATTTTAGCATTGAGTCCTGCAGAAGTGCGAAATTTTGATACTTATAAATGCATACGCTGCGGAAGATGTCTTGACGCATGCCCTATGTTCCTCAATCCGTCAACGTTGGGTTTGCTTGCAAAAAAAGGAATGTATGAAGAGATGCTTGAGGAAAATCTGCTGGACTGTATGGAATGTGCTTCTTGCTCTTATGTCTGTCCTTCCGGAATTCCTTTGGTGCAAAGTTTCAGGGTGGCAAAAGCCATCAACCGTGAACGAAAGGTCGCATGAAAAAAGAATTAACCCTTTCAACCTCACCGTTTTTACATGATTCTGCAAGCACCAAGTGGATCATGTTTCAGGTGATTTATGCGTTGCTTCCAGTAATTGCCGCGGCCACTTTCTTTTTTGGACTGAGTGCGTTGTTATTGATTGCTGTCTCAGTTATGGCCTGTTTAATTACTGAACGAATGTTTACTAAAACCAGGCAGCAGGAGGCTTCATCTCTTAAAGATGGCAGCGCTGTTATAACCGGAATTTTACTGGCCTTAACTCTGCCTCCGGGATTTCCATTGTGGATGGCTTTTATAGGAGGAGTTGCGGCAATCGGCATGGGCAAAATGATTTGGGGTGGACTGGGACAAAATATTTTTAACCCGGCCCTGCTTGGCAGAGCATTTTTACAATCTGCGTTTCCAACTGCAATAACTACTTGGTCAGTTCCGGATGGGCGTTACTTTGGACTACGTGGAACAAATTTGGCGTTGCCGTTTTTTCAGGGAGAATCTCTTGACACAGTAACTACTGCAACACCTTTGGCATTGATGAAATTTCAACAGGAAGGTACAGAGTGGCTGAGTTTGTTGGTAGGTAACACTTCCGGATCACTCGGTGAAACATCCGCTGCATTACTTATGCTGGCAGGAGTTTATCTTGGAATAAGACGTGTTTTTGATTGGAGAATTCCGCTTTCAATTATTCTAACTGTGTTTCTTCTCTCAGGAGTTTTTTATTTAATTAATCCGGAACGTTTTCCATCTCCGGATTTTATGCTGCTTTCCGGAGGTTTACTATTGGGGGCAGTTTTTATGGCAACTGATCCTGTAACTTCACCGTACACCTCAAAAGGCATTTGGTATTTTGGATTCGGAATAGGATTTTTAGTTGTCTTAATTCGACTTTTCGGCGGTTTGCCTGAAGGTGTTATGTACGCGGTCTTGTTGATGAATTCCGTGACGCCTCTGCTTAATAAATTTACACGTCGTCGTGTTTACGGGCATTTGAAAAATGGTTGAACAAGAGCAAAGAACTGGAACCAGTTCAACACGCATGATTGCTACACTTGGAATCGCCGGCTTGTTCTCAGGCCTGGCTTTAGTTGCAGTCTTTCTCTTTACTCGACCGATCATTGAAGCGAACAAGGCAGAGGCGCTGCGCCGAGCAGTCTTTCAGGTTTTGCCGGGCAGTAGTTCATTTCAGACACTCGAATTCAGCAACGATAAATTAGCTTTGCTTTCCGTAGAACAAGAAAACAATGCACCAAAAAGTAAAAATCCGCAAATCTATGCAGGTTACAGCAAGTCCGGGAAATTACTCGGTTTCGCAATTCCGGGTGAAGAAGCTGGTTTTCAGGATAAGATCAAAGCCATTTTTGGCTATGATCCCCAACGACGGATGCTGATAGGTTTTGAAGTTTTAGACAGTAAGGAAACACCAGGACTAGGTGACAAAATTATCAAAGACAAATATTTCAGGACAAGTCTGACTTCACTCGAAATTGATCCGAAAATTGTTGCAGTCAAACCTGGTCAAAAGACTGCTGCAAATCAGGTGGAAACTATTACTGGTGCAACAATATCCTCAAAAACAGTGATACGTCTGCTAGATAAGACAATTCGCAGATGGTTGCCCAGCATAAATATTTATTTAGCGAAACAATGAAAAATTTTGAGGAAGCAGCACGTTATCACGAAGAGTTCATCAAGGGGCTCTGGAAAGAAAATCCTGTCTTTGTTGCGGTACTTGGGATGTGTCCGGCACTGGCGGTTACTAATACAGCAATCAACGGTTTAGCGATGGGCGGCGCCACCCTTTTTGTGCTGACCTTTTCAAGTCTGTTAGTTTCAAGTTTCCGCAGATATATTCCAAAAGAAGTACGCATTACTACATTTGTGATTATAATTGCAACTTTTGTAACGATCGTCGATTTTTTGCTGCAGGCTTTTCTACCGGCAATTCACAAAGAACTCGGTGCTTTTGTGGCCTTGATTGTGGTCAACTGCCTGATCTTGGGCAGGCAGGAGGCATTTTCATTTAAGAATCCAATCCGCTTAGCAATGGTGGATGCTCTGGGCATGGCACTTGGTTTTACATTTGCCTTATTCTGCTTAGGGGCAATTCGTGAAATTTTAGGTAACGGTTCTCTGTTCGGCGTATCTTTGTTTGGTCCTAGCTTTGAACCATGGATAGTGATGATTCTTCCACCTGGTGGATTTTTGTCACTCGGTTTTCTGTTGCTCTTTTTTAACTGGCTCAAACAACGTCAAGAGCAGAAACAATCATTAGTATATCTTGCCGATGCTGTAGCTGAAGTAGCGGAAAAAAAAGACAGCATAATTTCCCTGAAAAGAGGTGTATAAAATGGCTGCGGATTTGCTCTGGATTTTCATTTCAGCAATGGTTATCAATAATTTTACTCTATATTATTTTTTGGGACTTTGCCCTTTTTTTGGTGTCTCAGACCGCATATCAACAGCTTTACGTATGGGGTTGGCAAATATTTTTGTGCTGTTAATTACTGCTTTTTGTGCGTGGTTTTTGAACACCTATGTCTTAAGTCACGCACCCTATTTGAGACTGATCAGCTTCATTATAGTCATCGCAAGTACAGTACAGTTTGTGGAAATGGCAATCAAGAAAATGAGTCCGGTACTTTTCAAAGCATTGGGAATTTTCTTACCGCTCATTACCACAAACTGCGCGATTCTTGGTTTAGCTTTGTTTGCAACAAACAAAGGTTACGGTTTGCTTGAGGGGTTAGTTTATGCTCTTGGTGCTGGTGGTGGTTTAACCCTCGCACTTGTCATAATGGCAGGAATCAGGGAGGAAAGTAAATTGTTGGAAATCCCCAAAGTAATTGAAGGTACAGCGCTTAATTTGATTATTGCAGGAATATTATCAATGGCATTCATGGGCTTTGCTGGTCTTTTCAGCACCAGTTAATTTAATACAACGATAAAAATATATGGCTTCGTAAAAACTGCTAAGCTAAATATTTGTCATCTCGAAAGAAGAGAGAGATCTTTATAATATCAGTGCTTAAGATAAAATAAATTTACCGCTTTGTAAGCATTGAGACAATTTTATGACCTATTAATGGTTCTGCAAAATCGCAAAATATATTTTAAAAAATGGAATATTTAAATCATATATTTGCTGTTTTAGGACTTTCTGTGCTCTGTGTATTATGGATCACGGTTCAGTTCATGGCAAAAGCAATGAAGACAAAAAACCTTTTTGAGAGTCAAGGCGGCTGTTCCGGTGCTTGTGCAAATTCAACTGTTGGCGCAAGCTGTGAAAGCAAGGGAGAAAACTGTAAACAAAATAAACAGGTAAATTAGCATGCAGTTATTGAAAATTAATCGTAGAAATTTACTAAAATTTAGTGGAGCATCACTGCTGGTGCTTGCAGGTTCAGGCTTAGGTCCGTCTTTGACGAGTAAACGTAAGGTGTTCCGTAGAACAGACTTGCTGATGGGCAGTTTTGCTGAAATCCAGTTAGTTCATGATGATGTGAAAATCGCACACAAATTGATTGAAGCAGCTTTTGCAGAAGCAAGACGTATTGAACAACTGATGAGCCGTTTCCGCAAAGAAAGTGAAATAGGCGTAATTAATCAATTTGCCCGGACAAATGCTGTTGCTGTCTCAGCAGAAACTACAGCAACGATTGCACGTGCCTTACATTGGTCAACGGTGACTGAAGGACGTTTTGATCCTGCAATTGGCCATTTGTCAAATATCTGGAATTTAGCAGGAAGTAGTTTGCTGCCGGATAAAGAACGGCTCAAAATAATGTCCTCTCAAAAATATTACAAAAAAGTCGAACTCCAAAAAAGTGCGGAAAAGCAGACTGTGCGCTTTCTTCTTCCTGAGATTCAACTCGATTTAGGTGGAATCGCCAAAGGTTATGCTGTGGATCAAGCTGCTGCCGTTTTGCAGAATAACGGTGTGGAACAGGCACTGATAAATTTTGGAGGAGACTTAAGGACACTTGGTGCGCGGGAATCTTCAAAGAGCTGGAAAATCGGTATTAGAGATCCCTATAATCCGGATAAGATAGCGCAAGTTCTTAATTTACGTAACCAGGCAGTAGCAACTTCAGGTAACTACGAACAATTCCGCAGTTCATCTTCAGGAAAATTATTATCGCATCACCTGATTGATCCTCAAACGGCGCGTCCCGGACGTCTCCAGTTTCATGGTTTGACTGTGGTCGGCAGTAACTGCAGGGATGCAGATGCATTGGCTACAGCTTTGTTTTTTATGAACAACGCGGAAAGTGAAAAATTGCTGGAGGATCACACTGCTGGGTTCCGCACGATTCGTCTGGGATAACGAACCTATTTAGAAAAAGTCCGCTCTACTTGGATGAATTAATACAAAACCCGTAGTTTAAAGCGGCTATTGATTTATGATCTTAACACGAATTAGTTGAGTTGCTTTAGCTTAATTCTTCCTCTGCGCTTTCTTTTTCTTCTTCTTTTGTGGAAGAACCATCATCCGCCGGGCCTGGCAATTGATGTTTTCCTTATCCACAACAGGTAAGGAGCTTGAGGCAGGAAGTCCGCTGTTTCCCGGATCTATAATTTCAATATTTGCACAGGCAAAAAGTTCATCCATGTAAATATCCAAAAGTGTGTTACGTTTCTGCGTATATAAGGCATTTGAAAAGTTTTTTTCCTGCTCCGTTTTGAGATTACTGCAGTCCAGCCCTTCTGCAAATTCTTCTTTGTAAATATAAAGCAAGTGATTCCCTAAATTTGTCTGTACAACTTGACTGATTGTTCCAGGTTCCAAATTGTTTGTAATTTCACCAATTTCCGCCAGCAAGTCAGCAGGTTTAAAAATCCCTAGTTTACCTCCGGTGCGTTTAGCGCTGGAATCCGCAGAATGCTGCTTCGCCAGTTCTTCAAAACTAACTCCGCTTTCGAATGCCAAGCGAATGGTCTTAACTTTGGACTGAACTTCTTCAGTTGAACCCTGCAGAAGAATCTGCGCCAAACCTACTTTACGCTCCTTGCGTAGTTGTTGTTGACAAAAAAGCTCAATTTCCGCTGCTTCCATTCTGATTTTAGAATCCACTTCACGACTGATAACGTGATGTTTTTTAAATTCGCGGCTAAGTTGTTCCTTTAAATCTTCTTCTGCATAAACCTCTAACAATTGTGGTTGCTCAGCGGCTAGACGATCCAAACGTGATGCTATTTCCTTTGCTCCTGGAGCGATTTTTAAAGCTTCGGCGCGGTCCAGGAGTAACATTTCCTGCACCAGATTTGTCAGTAGTTCTTGATCAAGTTCGATCTGTGTTTTGTTTGCAGACGTCTCACGAGCCTTCAATGCCGACGCTACATCCTGCGCTTCTGTACGCGTCTGCATCTGGCTGTTGACTATTAGATAGATTCGATCCAGCACCTGCACTTCTGCGAATGTGGAAGTTACAAAAGAACCTATACTTAAAGCAATGAAAACTAATAAAAAGCGGGAGTAATTGTTAAAGCGCATAATCATTCTGAAGGGTTGCATTGTGTTTGCGGCGTAAATTGAGGGCTTGTTTTTTAAGTTTTTTAAGAGGTAAGCGTGACAGAGTACGGATTTTACTCACGGTCATGCGTTTAAATAATCGTTTGTCCAAATAATATTCAGTAACTTTAGCATATGTCTGCCAGCGGTATGTCACATATTTTTTGAAAACAATTGTTAAATCCAGCGAGCTTCCGTCTTCCTGCCAAATCCTGTTATGCAGAGAGGACAGTTCGTAGGTTTTTGGATTGAGCAAAGCATAGTGTCCGGATTCCAAGTTTCCTACACGCAGAAAAACGTGATTGTCATCACGAATGTGATATGCCACCTCTTTGCTGACAATCCCAAGTTCCTGCAGTGCTCTGCTACGTTTTTCCTCATATCTTGAACGGAAACGTAGTTGACGTGGTAAAATGTCAGCGGTCGAAAAACTGCGGTTGTCATTCAATGAAAGTGAGAGTAGATCAGCTCTGTTTTCATAATAAAAATGTAATAACCCACCTTGATCGTCCTGTGTTTCCACCACCAGAACTTTACCATCCTGCCAATGAATGAGCTGTTTGAAACTCCGTGCCGGTAGTTCAATTGGCCGTGTTGGTGCTTCACCTTTAGCGTTTTTTATAAAAGGGTCAAAGACTTGAACAACGGTTTCCATTCTTGCTATCTGCCAACTCATGCGCTTCTCCATTTGGAACATTAAATCATCCCAGCCAAGAGGATAAAAAGCGGTGGCAGAGCTACTGAAATTGAAAAGAATTAAAAGTAAAAAGATTATGGAATGTCGGATTAAAATCAAATATCCTCTTTTCATTAATGGCTGAAAATGTTAGATTCAAGACTGTCATTATTTGTTGAAATTCGCAATCCTGAACCACTTAGCCTTAGCGAATTTTCAGCAAACGGACAAAGAACAATGCATTGTCCGTCTTATCTTTAAAACCACCTTAGAAAATCTGGAGTTAAAATGCGTAAAAATAGCCTCATTATTTCAATTATCCTCGGCCTGATCCTGCTGTTAAGTGGGTGTGCTGAAAAAGTAGTAGCACCGAAGCCGGAAAATTTTCTCACCCTGGCCGATTTAACGGGACGTGTCACTCTTAAAGAGGATTCTCCGGGTGTACGTGTAATCAGGATAAAGGCCAAAGCTTTCATAAAACGTAATGACATTCGCGCCGCCAAAGCCAAAGCGATGGAAACAGCTAGTGCCCAAGCTGTTGATGCGATGGTGCGTGAGTTGCTGCCGGATGAAGATTACAACAATAATTTTGCTGACATAGAAAAATATCTCTCTAAAAACGTACAAAAGTACATCGTCAGTAGTGAAGTCAATGATGAGAAAAAAATCTTTGGCGGAAAATATTACGGTCTTGATACAGCCCACAAAGTCAATCGACAGAAAGTCCTGGTTGCATTGCAGAAAGACCTCAAGCTGATCAACAACAGCGCGAGTACTCTTGTTCCGGTCATTACCGCCAAAAAGAATATTGACCTTTCCAAATCAGGATTTACCTTTAGTGATTTGGAAGAGGCGTTGATGAACCAAATTCAAACTGATTTGAATCAACGTGGTTTGCGGGCCATGGATTTTCGTAATGCAGTGACTTCTGTACAGACTGATGAAAAAGTCAAAAAACAATTTGCGAAAATTTCCAAAGAACAGTTCATGGCACTTGTTTCCGGAAGTCCGGCAGATAAAGCACTGCTCAACACACAGCTACAAAACGCAGAAGAGTTTTACACAACGGGTCTCAGTTTGTTGAAGCTGATGGCAAAGGTGGTGGTTGAAGTAAATATTTTCGCAGTCAGCGGTAATGTCAAAGGCGATATGGCGCTTTCAATGAACGTTACCGCTAAGAATGTTTCCACCGGACGCGGCGGTGCTTTCGCCAATTCCGTGATCAATGTTGCCAGACGCGGCGGGCCAAGTGTCATTCCTTCTGCTATGATTACAGGATTGGTTAAAGATGCATATGAAGATATGCAGAAAGAGTTTATCCCACAAGTGCTCAAGGAAATGTCTACAATTTCTGTTGGAGGACAAAGACTGATTGCTTACGAATTGGTGCTGAAAGATTTTAAAAGTGCAGAAGTAAGAAAATTGCGGATGAAGCTGAAACAGGACGGTAGTGACGAATTTCGCTACATAAGTTACGATAATTCAGTACCGACCATTGTAACAATCATTGTCCGACATGCCGGAAATGTGGAAGATCTAGGTGACAAGATTATGATAATCTTAGACACTGCCGGAATACGCGCCAGTGAACCGATTGTTGCACCGGATCTAACAGACCTCGTTTTTGTAAGACTTCCGGATGAAGAGTAAACCATACTTATTTTAATAAACAAACACATGTGAGTTTGTCATTTCCGTGAAAACGGGAATCCAGATTAGCTGTGGTAAATTTGCTTAATATCACAAACCAGAAAAAGGAGCTAAAATGCTTAAAATAAAACGCACATCCGCTTGGATAGTGTTGAGTCTGCTGATCATGCTGGTTTTCAGCGGTTGCGCCAGTATCGAAAAAGCGGAAGCCCTGCACCGTCAGGGAGAAAAACAGGAAGCTCTTGAGATGGCAATTTCCCTGCTCGAAGATGACAGTAGCAAAGTACGTTTACGTGCGGTGAAACTAGTCGGAAAAATCGGCGGAGGGGATGCAGGAGTGGCTTTACATCAGCACCTGGGGGAAAGTGATACTCGAGTACTGAGTGAAATTATCCGTAACCTGGGAAAAATTCAGTATGAGCCTGCGCTGGAAGATTTAGCAGATTTAGTTCCTGCGGCAGATGCGGAAATAGTTCGGGCACTTGCGGATTCTTTCCGGGCTTACGGAAAAACAGCTACGGATTTAATAGTCTCACGCTATGATTCACCCAGCCTTAGTTCAGACCGTGCAGCCTACAAAGAAGTATTGATCCGTATTGGTCCGGAGATTGCGGATTCCGTAATCAAATTGTTAAAAGGGCGTTCTTTTTTCGATAACCGCGATACCTTCAAAATATTACAAAGTATCAAAAATCCACGAGTTGCAACGCTGATGTTACCATATCTTGCGGATGAAGAAGTCGCGCCACAGGTAATTGAGGCCATGAGGCATCTCGGTAGCAATGCAGTTGAAGCAACAATTTCCGCACTGCAAAAGCAAAAGAAATCCGAAGAACTACTGGTCACGGAACGCCTGATCCGGATTCTCGGTCTGCTCAAAGCAAAGTCCGGCATTGAAATGCTCTTGAGCTACAGTCAGCACGACAGCGAACGTATTCGAAATGCAGTCGAACATTCACTCTTTCAAATCCGTGGATTTTGATGCAGCGAACAAAATATATTTTGACTTAATTTTAGAAACCGGCTCGCTCTTAATCTTAGTGTGAGTCGGTTTTTTAGTTGAACAACAGCAACGAAGATCTGTTATACCGATGATGAATAATTTAAAAATAATTGGCATGTTGCTTATAGTATTTATGACGACTGCATGTGTTAATATTGTGCGTTTTGAGAGGGCTGAACATGCGCTTAAGCCTCTTCAGACAACGCTCAAGAGAATTGTTCTTCATGAAGATTTCATCAGTTCTGAAAGTGATTCTTTAGGACTGAAAAAATATTTCTTTAAGGCCTTAGCAATGCGTTTGTCTGCTATCAAAGGCAATGAAGTTATAGTTCTCAAGACCGGAGTTCCTTTTCCAAAATTGGTGGACAACAAGGGTTCACTCTTGATCATTGGCGATATCTGGAGCAAGCGTACGAAACAGACCGGAAGGAATGTACAGTTAAAAACTATGACCAGCCGTTCCTCTAATTCCAACAGCAGCAGAGATGTGCTGGAACATTTGCATTGGGAACAGGAATCTGTCATGTCCTATACAAATCTGTACTTCATTGAACTGACAGAAAATCCACAGTTGTTGAGAAGTACAATAACTGCGTCAAATTTCACCTCAGTCAAGGTGAACGGTGACAAAGGCACAAAGCAGAGCAAGATATTAACACGCGTAGAGTTTCAGCATCCTGACAAAGATGCAAAGTCATTTTTTTCTGGAGAGAGCACTGATAAAAGAATTGCTGCAGGTTATCAGCTTGTCAGTCTCAATCTAAATAACAACAACCTGCAATCTTCGATGAAACAATTAGCAGAAATTTCACTAACTAAACATTTTTAAATTAATCAATGATGGCTTCATAAAGCTGCTAAACTAACAATTTGTCATCTCGAACGTAGAGAGATATCTTAATGATATCTGCACTTAAGCTAAAATAGAGTTCACGCTTTATAAGCAAGGATACGTTTTTAAGACTTTTTAGGAGAGCATCATTCAATGATGGCTTAGTAAATAGTTGTCATTCCCGCGAAAGCGGGAATCCAGGAACTTGTAAGTATCAGAAATGCTTGCCCTCGACCTGATCGTGGAATGACATACATTAGTGTCATAATGACTTTTTAGGAGAGCATCATTCAACAGACAATCAACAATTAAAAGCATGAAGGCTTTGAAAACAATAAAAATTATTAATCTGCTGTTAATCTTTGGATTAATCTCCTGTACTAACAAGCTCCAATTCAGCACATCTGTTTCTCCTTCCGGAGAATTAGCTTCAATCAGAACTCTCGCGATAGCTGATGTCAGACTGTTGCAGAGTGACGAACAGAACTTGAGTGATCAACGTGGAGAATGGAAAGTCAGCCGTCACAAACTTCAAACTGCTGGTTTAGAAAAACTGATAAAACGCTCGCTGATTTCAAATTTAAGCCGCTTTGCTGATTATAACATTGTTGATCTTGAGGTATTTTCCGTTATATTTAGTGATAAGCTGAATTCAATTAAACCTGTCAGCGGCCTTAGTATCGGCGGGATTGATGCAGTCTTGAATCTTAATGTTGCAGTTAATGTAACAACTCAGAACGGACAATATGACAGCGTGAAAAGTTTCGGTCGGCGTACTTCTCGTAAATCAGGTAAAAAATGGCTAACCACTGAAGACAGCTCAATTGAGCGTAAAATTACAGAACCATACCAGACAAGAACTGCGTCGCTTGTCTTGACTGGAGAACTTCTAAAAGTGAGTGCTGGCAAAATTATCCTGTTGAGTACATTCTCAGAAACAGCTGTTATTTCAATGGGACGTGGTTTTGAGCCAAATAATTTTTCTCAAACTGTTGACAGCAAATTCATGTCTTTCTTTAGTGGAGATGACAGAAGCAAAGAGGAAAAAATCAGTGCTTTACCTTTTTTGGATTTAAAACACCTGACTTTTAGCGGAGCACCAAATGCTTCCGTAAACTTGTCACAGCGTCTGGCACTACAGATTTCAAACATGATCCTGCCCAGGTTTGCACGCTATACTGTGCTGGCGACGCGGACGATTGACGGTGCTGGAAATGAAGCTGCTGTCGAGTTACTTACACAGGCCAAGGTGCTTGAAGCAAAAGAGAAGTTGGAAGCAATCCTTTCAAATCCCGATCAAAAGACTGCAGAGAATATTTACAACCTGGGAATTTGCTATGAAGCACTTGGTGAACCGCGAATCGCTATCCAGTTATATGAAGAAGCATTAGCATTAGATCAATCCAACAGTAATGCCATTGAGGCTTTGGGTGCTCTGCAGGAAAAAAGAATATGAACCATCGTTTGTTATACATTAAAATAATTGCTGCATTATTAATGATGCTGTACTTTTCCGGCTGTACTAATAAAGTTCCAATAAGAACCTGGGTTCCTCCTCAGTCTGCAGTAGATAATATTGCTGCAAAAGTTGATTATTTAATCATAGTCAATCCTCATAAAGGTGAGTTGCTTTACGATATTTTTGAGAATGCATTACGTGAAAGATTTACGGTTCTTCCTTTTCTTGAAGTTGAATCTTCTTTCGACACAGCTGAAATTGCACAACAGTTGAAAAACTATAATTACATCCCAAGATTACCAAAAAAAGACAGAATTGCTTACCTGAATTTTGAGCTTAAAGAAAATCACCAGCTGCAGCGTTTACAAAATAGCAGAGTTGTAAATTTGCATCGCTGCAACAATCTCATCAAAAGCAAAAAACAACAAAGATGCCGCATTTACGCCAAGGAAACTATAAAGCAGGGTGTGCAAAATCTGCTCTATAGTCAGCAGGTTTTATTCAAGTTGTCTGATGTCAATGGCAATACGATCATAGCTCCACAACAAATTGAAAGAAATTATAAAATAAGGAATAAGTTGATTCCGGATGAAAATTTATTACGGAAAAAACTTAGTGATTTAATTGCGAGAGAATACAGTAAACTGGTGCTCCCTTTTAGAAAAAACCTGGAAGTTGAACTTCTGGGAGGAGATGGGATTGCCATACAGATGATTGAAAAAGGAGCATACAGTCAAGCCTTCAAACGTCTCGAAAAATTGCAGAGTCAACAGAATGGCGCAAAAAAGTCAGTGGAGAATCAATATCTCCAGGGGCTTTCGCTGGAGTTTCAAAGTGATCTGGCTGGTGCCTTGTCCTACTACCGTGAGGCTTTGCTCATTGAATCAGCTAATGAAGTAGTTCAGGATGCAGTCAATAGAATTAAAGCAGCAATTACTGTAAAGACAAAATCTACTTAGAAGGAAACTCTAAAAACTCGCTTTTCATTAATTATAAAATTACTAAACTTTTCTCCCCCTTAAGTTTTGTTTCCCCTCATGTTTTCTTTCCCCGGAACGGAGTCCGGGGCTACCGATCATGCAGGAAGCTAAGTTGATAAAATATTTATTTCCCAATCCGAGCTACTTCCTTTATGGTATTGTGAGGTTTCTTTGTTTTGAGCAACCATAGTAGGTATGCTAGACTATTTTTACTGATCCATCTCCAGATGATGAGAGTTAGGTGAAACAAGCATAAATCTCAAGATCAGCATAATTTGCAGCAGGTAAAAATCGTTGGTGTGACCACTCACTTCCAATTGCTCTGAACTCAATCTAAACAACTCTTCAAACTATTCTCCATGAAAATACTGATCGCAGGATTTCAGCACGAAACCAACACCTTTGCTCCCACCAAAGCAGATTGGAACGACTTTGTTAAAGGCGGAGGAATGCCCGGAATGACATTCGGTAGTGACATCCTCGACTTCCGGAGCATCAACATTCCGGTTGGAGGATTTCTCGAAGCAATGCACGGAAAGCCGCACAAGATCGTTCCTGTGATTTGGACTGCTGCGTGTCCTTCTGCGGAAGTTACGGAAGACGCCTTTGAGCGCATTTCAGAAAAGATCGTAGCGGCGACTTCCGAGCAACGTCCGGACGCGATATATCTAGATATCCACGGCGCGATGGTTGCCGAGCATGTGGACGATGGCGAGGGGGAGTTATTGCGACGCATTAGAAGTGTTGTCGGCCCCAAGATTCCGATTGTTGGAAGTCTGGATCTCCATGCGAATGTGACTGAATTGATGTTGAAGAATGCGGATGCATTGGTGGCATACCGTACTTATCCTCATGTGGACATGGCGGAAACCGGAGAGCGAGCGGCGTTTTTGCTGAGTCAGTTTATGGAAGGTGGAAATCGGCTTTCTATGTCCTATAAACGGATTCAGTTTCTGATGCCGTTACACGGACAATGCACCGAGATGGATCCCGCCAAGGGAACCTACGAGTATTTAGAAACACTGGAGCAAGGGGCGGTCACGAGCATGTCCTTCACTCCTGGATTTCCGGCAGCTGACTTTCCGGAATGCGGAGGTGTGGTTTGGGGTTATGGAAGCAATCGAGCTACAGTCGAAGGTGCAGTCGAATCGCTTGCAAATCACGTAACCGAAAGGGAGGCAGACTGGTGGATCGACCTTTACAAACCGGACGAAGCTGTACTGGAGGCCATGAGTCGGTCACAGAACGCAAACCGCCCGGTGGTGATCGCCGACACACAGGACAATCCGGGGGCCGGAGGCAACTCGAACACCACCGGAATCTTACGGGCTCTGGTGGCAAATCAGGCACAGGACGCAGCGCTTGGAGTTTTGTTTGATCCAGTAGCGGCGGAAGCGGCTCATAAAACCGGAGTTGGCAAAAGCATCACGCTGGGTTTGGGAGGGGAACCCGCGCTGGGGGATCAGCCCTTTGAGGCTACTTTCAGCATTGAACATCTCAGCGAGGGAAACCTGACAGTCAAGGGGCCGATGATGCAGGGAGCAAAGATTAGTCTGGGACCCACGGCCTGCCTGAGAATTGGCGGAGTCCGGGTGGTTGTCGCTTCAAGCAAAGTACAAATGCTCGACAGAGAACTATATCGTGTTGCCGGAGTGGAACCGGAGCAGATGAAGATTTTGGTTAACAAAAGTTCGGTTCATTTCAGGGCCGACTTTACTCCCATCGCCCAAAGCATTCTTGTCGCCGAATCACCTGGACCAATGGTCGCAGATCCGATCAACCTGCCTTGGAAACGTCTCACTCCAGGTATTCGTATTCGACCCAACGGACCGGTGTTTGTTGGTTGATATTCAAAATTAAAGTGCATGTCTGCCAGTAACTTCCCCAGAGAGCACTTCCGAAACATTTAGACATTTACAGATTGAGTTAAAAGCTGGTTGCAGGATCAAGTCCGGGATGACTATAGAAAAAAATTATCCGGAAGTGTTAATGATAAATGATAATTCTAATAAGCTGGAATGTACAGGAGTCTGAGAATCAGACTCCTGAGGGGGGGGTGTTATCTGAGCTTTACTTTTCCTGTTCTGCTTCATTTTCAGGAGTTGCGGCTTCTTCCGGAGCATCAGTAGTTTCTGCTTCTGCAGTCACTTCTTCACTTGGCTCTTCAGAAACTTCAGCAGTCTCAACCGGAGCTTCTGCTTCTGCGGTTTCAACCGGAGCTTCTGCTGTAGTAGCTTCTTCACTTACTTCATCAGCAACGGCTTCTGTCTCTGCTTCCGTAACAACCGGAGCAGGTTCCGGAGTAGAAATAATTTCAGAGATACTCAAACCTAAACGTCTTTCTTCCAAGTCAATCTTGATAACGTTTGCTTTCACGACAGAACCAACAGGATACATGTCATGTACCTTGTTTTTCGGAATTGTAGAATCAATTTCGGAGATATGAACCAAACCTTCAACTCCGTCTGAAACCTCAACAAAAATCCCAAAATCAGTCAGATTAACCACAGTACCGGTTATGTCTGAACCAAGCGGACTTTTTTCGTCAAGATCTTTCCATGGATCATCAGTCAATTGTTTGATACCAAGTGAGAGGCGTTCCTGATCCACATCGATGTTCAGCACCTTAACTTCAATTTCATCACCTTTGTTGGCAACTTCAGAAGGTTTGCACTGTCGTTGTTTCCATGAGATATCTGAAACATGCACCAATCCGTCAATACCTTCATCGAGTCCGATGAAGATTCCGAAATCTGTAACATTACGTACAGATCCTTTGACGATACAACCAACCGGATAACGGTCAAGAGCAAGTTTCCAAGGGTTTGCCTGAACTTCCTTAATTGAGAGGGAAATTCTTTTGCGTTCCACATCAAGGTCTTTGACAATTGCTTCCACCATTTGACCCAGCTCAACAACCTTTGAAGGATGCCGTACTCTCTTGGTCCATGACATTTCGGAAACGTGGATGAGTCCTTCGACTCCTGGTTCAATTTCGATAAAGGCACCGTAGTCTGTCAAGCTGACAATTTTTCCGGTAATCTTCGTGCCAACTGCAAATTTGTCTTCCACCATTTCCCAAGGATTCTGAGCTTTTTGCTTGAGACCAAGTGAAACTTTTTGATCTTCAGGAAAATACTTGAGTACAACGACTTCTACTTCATCACCAATTTCAAACATTTCCGAAGGATGTACTATGCGTCCCCATGTCATGTCTGTGATATGGAGTAAACCATCTACTCCGCCTAAATCAACAAACACACCATAATCTGTGATGTTCTTGATGTAACCTTTGATTAAGGCGCCTTCCTGGAGGATTTCGAGTGTTTTTAAACGCTTTTCGTCGCGATCGATTTCCAGCAAAACTCTTCGTGAAAGAACAATGTTTCCACGTTTCTGGTTGAACTTTAAAACCTTAAAGTCAAAGTCTTCTCCAAGTAATTTATCAAGATTACGTACAGGCCGCAAATCAACCTGTGAACCTGGTAGAAAAGCTTTAACGCCAATATCTACCGAAAGTCCACCTTTAATTCTTGCTATAATAGTTCCGCGTACAATGCCGTCTTCTTCATAAATATCACCAATTTTTTCCCAGGTGCGTACCTTTTCGGCTTTCCGTTTTGAGAGATAGGTGATCCCGTCTTCGTCTGCTTCGAGAGCTTCTACATAAACTTCTACTGTGTCACCAACCTCAACTTCGAGAACACTTTCACTATTTTGAAATTCATTAACTGTGATCAGACAATCAGATTTGAAACCTATGTCAACTGTCACATAATCACGGGTGATTTCTGTTACTGTACCTGTGACAATATCCTGGTCACGAAAACCTTTTACACTTTCTTCATAAAGTGCATCAAAGTCTTCATCATCTGCGAGAAAAACAATTGGTTCTGGTTGGGAGGGTGCTACTACAGCGGGAATGGGGGCTACTTTTTCTTGATCAGTCACTTTTACCTTTAAGTTGCTGGAACAGCTTATCCGTAAACAAGCTGGTTAGGGTTTTTGGAAATTCCGCAGACACAGCAAAAAAGCAGACATTATCTTTAATAATGTCATCAACTATTTTGAGGATGCCTAAAGATATTTCCTCTGTTTTAAACACTTCTTCTACATGAAAAAGTGCAAATTATGGAAACCCTGAATTATCCAGAATTTCGGTCAAATTGTCAAGATGAATGTACTGATAAATGTGGCAGGAAAAATTGCCGGAGCAGGTGAGCTATTTTTATCTAGCTCACCTTTGAGTGCGGAGATATTTTGGAATGTTCTCAGTTCAGGTAAAGATTTCGTACCCGCTGTTCTGCAACATACGATAGCAGTTTAAATAAAAAGCCATAAAACATTGTAACCACTGCTATTCCAATTGATGGTGCTAAATCTGCTCCTAGTTGTAAATAATTCAGTGTTATTATTGCTCCAACAAAGGTACCAATTATTCCCATTAACAGCGAAACATCACCCATAACTTTCAGGCAGCGTGCGACTGAATTGGCCTCAGAGATGGAAACAAGTTTTGCTCCGCCGAGAGTATATGTCCAGCAGCGTCCATATGAACGCCAGGAAGTTGCTGATATTCCGAAAAAAATAGCAACCGGCAAAATAATTAATAAGGATGGTAAATCAAGAAAATAAAATCCGTTTGACAGCACAAGCGAAAGATTTCCAAAATCAACAACCGCTGCCACTGAAACCGCTGCAAAACAAAAAAGAAGACTAAACCACATCATAAATGCTCCTGATTGATGAGTTGGCTTACGCACCTTTTTACTGACGCTGTGTCTCAGCGAAGGGTCACGCAGCATTTGATCGACTCTTAATTCAACATAGGACCACTTGGCCCTTTTTTTATCACCACCGGCATGAGACATTGCCTTGAGCCAAAGGGCGTCATCAATTTCTTTTTGCTCGATGTCCTTGTAGGCCACCAGATAAAGTTCTTCGTTCATATTTCCATCTGTTTTGATGTTCCGGAACACTCGTCAAATGAGAGCCGTATATCACTGACTTAGCATTGGTGTTCCTTGATCTTATTAAGACTTGCATTTTTTTGACCGTTTTTTTCAACAAACACAGAAGTATTTTGAAAAACTTTGCTAAGGGAGGCAGTTTCAGTAGGGATTTTTTTCAGAGACGTTGGTTTAAATCGAGGCCAGCTTCTTTTATTTCTGCAGAAAGTTCGCTAATTTCTGACGCCAAAAGAGGAGTAAACGGAGGAAGCATTTGTTGCCAATGCTCTGAAGCGCTATATTCAGCCATGAGGCCTTTAAGCTCAGAGACAAACGGATAACTTTCTAAGGCTTTTCTCAATACTGAAAGCTTCTTCTGTGCTTGTTCTGCAGCGTCTTGTTGATTATTTTTCCATGCCTGAAAAACCTGCTGACATTCCGGAGCAAGTAAATTTGCACTGGCAGTGATACAGCCTGCTCCACCTTCACGCAAAATATCCAGCAGCAAAGTCTCAGTTCCGCTGTAAACCATAAAGTCCGGAACGTTTTTGGTGATGTTCAACATATTTCCCCAAGCTCCGGAACTGTCTTTTATTCCTGCGGCAATGTCTCCGAAACGCTGCTTTAATTGCTGTAATATCTCGAGACTGAAATTATATCCGCTGAGTTGAGGAAAATTATAAAAAACGATTCGCAGCCGCGGGTCATTCACTGCAGCAATCAATTCAGTATAATAGCGCAGTACACTTGCATCACTTTGCGGTCTGTAGTAAAAAGGCGGAATTACTAAAACCGCATAAACACCGGCATCTACGCTGGCTTGTGTCAGGCGGATTGCATCCTGAAGAGAGCAGGAGCCTGTGCCCATCATCAAACGTTCCGGAGCTAATTTACTTCCGCAATACGCAATAATGTCCAGACGCTGCTCAATGGTCAAAGAATTGGCTTCACCGGTACTGCCGAGTATTGCTACTCCATCTGATCCTGTTTCAAGAAGCCATTTTGCATGACTGATCAACGCCGTAAAATTTGGTTCATATGAAGCTGTGAGCGGTGTTAATGACGCTGTATAGACGCCAGTTTGAGGAGTAGGCATAATCCAACAATGCTAAAAAGTTAAAGTTAAAATTATTTGAGAATAATAACAGAACCGTAATTATAATTCTTAAAAACAATCATTTATTTTGTCATCCCGGACTTGATCCGGGATCCAGATAAACGATTCACTTGAGAACGAGATATTAAAACCCACTCCTGGATTCCCGCTTTCGCTGGAATGACAAGTAAGATGTCAGGAAAAAACTCTTAAACCAAAAAATTGTCATCTCGAACGAAGAGAGAGATCTTAATAATACCAGTGCTTAACATAAAACAGATTTCTCTCTTCGTAAGCAATGACACGTTTTTAAGACTTTTTTGCTGGTTCATAAAGTAAAGGCTCAAGACAGAATAGTACGGATTTGCTCAAGTGCTTCCGGAATCTGTTTTTCTGTAACCATCAGGTTCGTAACCGCACGAATCGATCTGCTGTCCATCGGCAGCATGTGAGTATCCAGTTCGCCAAGTCGTTTGAGCAGTTCATCAGAAGTCATTTTGCTCAATCCGAACATGATAATATTTGTTTCCACATCATCCGGATTTATTTCAATCCCCTCTATTTCCGCAAGTCCTTGCGCAAATGCTTTGGCATTCGCATTGTCTTCGGCTAACCTTTCCCTGTGATTATCGAGAGCATACAAAGCACCGGCCGCGATAATTCCGGCTTGTCTCATTCCACCGCCGTACTGTTTGCGGAAACGTCTGGCTTCAGTAATATATTCGCGACTACCCACCAAAGCAGAACCAACCGGCGCACCAAGTCCTTTTGAGAAGCAAACACTGACAGAGTCAAAATATTTTGCTATTTCTACTTCCGGAACTTGTAGCGCAACTGCCGCATTCCAAAGTCGTGCACCATCAAGGTGCATTTTTAAATTATTTTTACGTGCAGAATTTTCAACTTCTGGGA
>Ga0209665_1000503_pt1 | contig 29712 bp, 37 predicted proteins | sample SaaInlV_200m_DNA_2_FD_184675 | JGI IMG/M metagenome (GOLD analysis project Ga0209665, IMG submission 184675) | Marine microbial communities from expanding oxygen minimum zones in the Saanich Inlet - Saanich Inlet SI074_LV_135m_DNA (SPAdes) (version 2) | ecosystem: Environmental > Aquatic >... | reverse complement strand
AGACAAAGCAGCAGCAGACAAAGCAGCAGCAGACAAAGCAGCAGCAGACAAAGCAGCAGCAGACAAAGCAGCAGCAGACAAAGCAGCAGCAGACAAAGATACCCAAACCCAATGTGGTCCTGGTACTATTCTCAAATCAGGCGAATGTGTATTGGATGAAAGATGTGGTCCTGGTACTGTATTGCAAAACGGTGCATGTGTTTTAGATTCTACATCTGTCCCAAAAACAACTGTTAGTAAAGGAATGGGTAAAGAACTTGTTACTGGAGTAATTGCAGCAATTGTTATTGCTGGAATAGTGGCTGTGATTTTAGGAATTATGGCAAAGGCTAGTCAAAGTAAAAATTAGTTACAAGACAAGTCTTCGGCATTCATTATTTTATCAAACTCAAATCCTGACATTTGCATAGTTGTGGAATATGGAATTACTCCTAAAATAGGCGTATTTGCATTGATTACTATGATGAATTGGTTTGGGTCTAGTCTGATGTTGCCACCATTGAATTCAAAATCAAATGTCATAAAGATATGCTGAGCTTCTGCTCTTTCTTCAGATGCAAAAATTCCTTCTTTTACAACTGACGAATATGGATTGATTGTCATTGGTTGAACTAAAAATGAACCTAGTATTTCATTTTGATAAAATGCTGAAACTTCAAAGTTTTGAAAACTTATCCAAAACGGAATTGTATTGCAAAATTCCATTTCTCCTTCATTTAACATTGTAAAAAAAGTAAATTCACCTGGACTATCCCATCTGTATTCTAATTGTTGAATTCCTACAATACTTAATGCAGAATGTGTAATTGGAATTGCAATAACTATGATTGCGATAATTGTAATAATTACATGTTTGTTCATATTTCATTCTCACTTTCATTATTTGCTGCTATGTGATTTTTTTCAATTAGGAAATTCACTGCTTGAGCAAAATCATTATCTGTGATAAATCCTTGAATCCACCAATAACTAATATTTTTGACCCACTCTGGAACTTTTATCATGTTGATGTTTTCTTCATTTACCTCAAAAGGGATATCAATTAATTTTGGATCTACATATTTTTGAATCATATCTATTAGATACCCATCCAAATCTTTCTCTGGTGTATCATTGAGTAACCATTCAATCATAAATTGTCTAACTGATTCAGGAATACAGATATTTTCTGAATCAATCAACTCAAATTCTGCAGTAAATTTTGAATCAGCATATTCTACATCGATAAAATATTTTCCCAATGCAAATTGTTCTTCATTAAATGGAAACAAAGCTGGAACTGGATTTTGTAAATTTGCAATTTCAATTGGAATTGCACTACTTCCTTTTCCTGACTCATCTCTGATGTGAATTATTGCTGGATTACCTGTAATTTCAGAAACCTCAATTATGTAAAATAATCTCTCACAATACTTGTATGTGGATTTCTCCATTACTATTGAAACTGAAGGTTCTGCATGAATTGATGGTAAAAATGCGATACTTGATACAAAAATTAATGCCAAAATGATGCTTGAAAACTTCATCTATTTTTTGCCAATTTTTCTTTAATAAAAATCTCAGATTCTTGAAATTAATGAATACTCGGGAATCTTTTTAAATCACTTTTTCTCAGTTTTTTTATCGAGTTTTCTACGGATACAAAACTTTGAGTGTGTGGAATGTGAAACCCCACTCAGAGAAATTATCACTGATTAGCGTTGCTTGGGCATTTTAATTCAATTTTCCTTGATTATAGTTAGAAAGTAGATATTTTTGACCTTTTTTCAAAACAACACCTGTTTGGTGAATTTTGATCTGTAAGAATTCAAATCGGATGGGAAATGGTTAAATGAAATTTTTGTCTGTTTTATAATGAATCAAAGTTTTGAATTATTTTAATGATTTTTCTAGTTGTTGATTGGGCACTATCTGTAAAAGATCCTAATGGAAATCTAATTTGGAAAACAACAACAGCTCACTCTCATGCTGGAATCATGAACTTTAACGTAGCATTCCCTATGGCTGGTGAAAGTATTATTTCACTTACTGCAAATTCGATTGGCCCTAAAATGATGGGAATGGATGTGCCTCCTAAAGCATTTACACACACAATGCTATCAGGTGCATTATCTGGATTTGAAACAGATCCTGCAAATAATTTTGGTTCAAGAACCTATGAATTTCCAGTAAATGTATTGAGTCAAAAACAATCTAGAACCATTGATGGTGCAGATGGAACACAAATCAAAGTAGAACTATCCACAACTAATGATCAAATTGTAGCTGGTCAACCAACTACCTTGGTATTAACAACAACTAATGCTCAAGGCGATGACCCAATGACTACTCACGTAGATGCATTGATCAAAATTAGAAAAGGATACTATGTTGGAACAGAATCAGCTGATAGAGGAAGTGAAATGATGCCAATGAATGGTGCATATCATGGACACTTGGGGCAAATATCACTTACCACCACTTTCCCAAGTGCTGGTAATTATGTCGTCACAGCCGAATTGAATAGTTTAGGCGTTTCTAAAGTACAATTTGGAATGACCGACATTAGATTCAATGTTCAAGTATCTGAAAATGTCAGTTCAAGTTCTATTAGTGATGTAAATACTATTGATCCAAACACAGTTGGAATTGTAGGATTAGAGGCTCCATTTTACTCTCCAAACAATTTCTCAACTAAAGTTGGACAAGAAATTACATTTGATAATGTAGATGCAAACTTTCACACTGTAACTAGTGGTAGTGCATCATCAGGTCCTAACGGAGAATTTGATAGTGGTTTACTTAGTGCTGGTGACAAATACTCTTTGACTCTTGATAAAGCAGGAACATACGAGTACTTTTGTACAATTCACACCAATATGGTTGGTACAATAACTGTATCATAACCTTTTTTTCTTTTTATTCTACGTCTCAAATTATTCCCAAAGAAAGGTTCGAGCCTCTTATGATTCATATCTAAGTTTAGAATATTTCATGATAATCTAATTAGTCGCAAGTGTACACAATACTGAATTAATTGCAGATATTTCAGCAACAAAAGAATCATCTGATGAAGTAATAATTACAGTATCATTTTCTTCAGGTAATAATTTTTCTAATAGAATACCTTTTGTTTTTAAATCATCTTCTAATGCATCTTTATTTTCATTAGGAAAAACAAATTGATTATTTTCAAACAATAATGTTGTTGCACTTTTTGCTCCATATACTATGGCAAAATCTCGTTGATCCATTCCATTACAAATAATTCCTGCATGATTTTTTACAAGAAATGCTTGATTGTATTTTTCTCTTGCAATGTTACATGATTCGATTGTACATTGAGATGTAATTATATCTGAAAACTTTTTTGTAAATTTTTTCCCCTTTGGTGTGAGAAATGTTCCAGCTCGAATTGAATTTACAATTCCATCTTGTTTTAAATGTGAAATCAATGTTCTAACTGCTCCTTCTCCAATGTGTAATTCATTACAAAATGAAATTCTGCTAACATACTTTTGTTTAGATAACATTTGTAATGCTTTGAATACATGTGGTGTACTAAATGTCAAAATTTTACTTGAACCTTTTCTTGTAACAATGTTTAGTAGTTTTTTGATTTCATTTTGCATTACGCCTAATTGCATAATTTACTATATAAATTGGATGAAACATCCAATGGTTTATTTACTTATTCAAGTTTATTTCAATTACATGTCTAGTCCAACACAAATTGTAAAGAACAAGTCACAAGTTCCTATCTTTGCAATTATTACATTAGCTATAATTTTTGTAGTTGGATTGTTTGTTGTAGGTTATGATCAAGGACATATCTTCAGTGTTGTTTTAGGGGAGTCAGCATATGAGGATTTGTACATACATGAATTAACCCATGACATGAGACATGCAGCAGGATTCCCTTGCCATTAGGTGAAATGATTTGAGAACTGTAATCTTTTTAGTAATTGTTTTGTTTTCAGGTGCACTAGCTGGTACCATTCACGGTATGGCAAACCTTGTAATTGTTGAACCATATCTTGATGAGGCAATTGGAATAGAAAACCAAAATCTATTTGCATCCGGTGAAGAAGAAGATATTCCTGCATTTTGGGTAGAGTATGATGCATATCGTGATTGGCAAAAAGGTGGACAGATTTTAGCTGGTGCTATCCTTGGAACATCTATGGGTGCATTATTTGGAATAGTTTATGCATTATCTAGAAAAGTATTGCCTCAAGGTAGTGATCTGAAAAAAACATTGACTCTTGCAGCAGTAATGTGGTTTACAATTTACATAATACCATTTTTGAAATACCCTGCAAACCCTCCAACTGTTGGAGATGGAGAAACTGTTGTGTTAAGGGCAATTCTATATTTGTCATTTATTGCAATTTCTGGATTTGGTGTTGTCGGATTTTATCAATTATACAAAAAATTACAATCAAAAACAAAGATTGTATCTTTTGTAGGATATGGTATCTTCATCGCAATAGTGTTTGTACTTATGCCTTCAAATCCAGATGAGGTTACAGCACCAATGGATTTGGTGAATGGATTTAGAGCAATGTCTGTAGTTGCAGTCAGTGTGTTCTGGGTGTCGCTGGCTGTTATTTTGGGAGGACTCTGGCATAAATTCAGACCCGATGCTGAAAATCCCAATATTCGGAACTAAATTTACTCATGAATAATAAAAACAAGTTTTGTACTGAGGGACTTTACGCATTACCTGTTTTTGTCATGGCTGTAGGATTATTTGTTGTGATTTGGGCTGGGATTTGGTTTAAAAAAAGTAGGATGACTAATCGTGTTCAAAAATATACAATACTAATCTATGACGCAAATAATCAACAAATTACCCCTGATGGATTACGAACAGATTTTAGAAATAATGATGTTGCATGGAGTTTTATGAAAGAATATAAAATATTATTTCCATTTTACACATTTGCATTGCTATCTGAAGACTCTCATCATAAAACATTGATTAAATTTTTATGATGTATTGCAACTCGATTTCTTCCTCATTTACTTTTCCTTTTTCCACGAAGCTGAGATCTACAACATGGACACTGAATCCCATCATATTCTAAATAAGAATCACAAGAAGTACATCTCTTGATTCCATAACTGTATCTTTTATTTTCTGAACGATACCTTTCACAAATTCCTCTACAAGCCAGTTTTCAAGGAAACCTCAACTTGTTACATTTAGGGCATTGTTCTTTTTGTTTTGTCATAAAGTGAATTGTGTATATTTCTCCACATTCACATATTTTTAGAAATACTTGATTACTCATTTTTAACATTAAGATTTTTGTTAAATGAAATTGATGGTTCAAATGCTGAAATATCAATTCTCACATTATCAATATTACTTTGATACAATTCAACTATTCTGTCGTTTTCTGCAAAATCTCTTTTTATAGAAACTAGTGAAAACTCAGTTAATTTTTTCATTTTTTTATACACTGTACTGACAGGAATTTTTGTTTTTTTTGCAATATCTTGTACTTTTTTTGGTTTTTTGATGATGGAAAATAAGATATGTCTTGACTCTAAATCTGCAAATTCATTGAAAATTTTGTGTGTAATGTCATATTTTGCTATTAGTAATGGTTTGAGTTTTTTTGGCATGCAAAAATTCTGGAAATAAACTGCGATATAAAAAAACTAGTAATTCCAACATTCTAGAATATGATTTTAAAATAATATATTTTCAAAGAAAGCATTAACACGGTTAATTGTAGTTATACCAATAGCAACTTCCGAGTCGGGAACCCATAACCATTAAAAATTATGTTAATGCTTTCCTTGGTCCAAATATTTGCTTGTAAAGGATTGACAGACACAAACATGCTTGAACAATTAATAAAATGATATTTGTTTTAATAAAATCCTTGATGATTTTGATTTGTTATTCTACACTCATAACATATGAAATTATAATATCTAAACATAACCATCTTTACTTTTAATTCTCATGTACGTGGATTTTTGATATGGATAATCTACTAAAACCATGGGTAATAGTAAGTTCTATTGGAAATGATGCAACAGAGCAAGACATTGAAAAGATTAGACCAAAAATTATCAGTCTAGTTGATAATTGGCAATCTACCAAAGGTACAATGTGGTCTGGTTCGTTTAGTGATCAACCTAGTAGTATGGCAGTTTTTGAGGCAACAGATGAAGATGCAAAAAAGTTCTATCAAGAATATTCTGATGTCTGTGAGAACATTTTGGTACATCACATGTATCAATGGGATGCAATGCCTATTCTTTCAGTTTTATCAAAATGACTGAAAGATTTTTCTTATTTTTTAGGTGAATTTTATGAAAGATGAATTATGTAGGGCTTGTGGTTGTACGGTAAATGATTATACTAAATGCAAGAAATGTAGTCTGACTACATCTACAATTTGTAATTGTTGTAAAAAAATAGATTATACGCAAACACATTTTCACGAAAAATGATTTTACACCTATTTGCGTCTCATTTTATCCCCAATTTGGTAGGCAAATCCCCGTGGATTCAAACCCATTTGCGGTGTTGTAGTTTTAGTTTGACACTCCCAAATCTGTTACGTTCCGTAACTCTAGTAGTTTTCAAAATCAATTAACTATGTAAACTACCGTTAACCCCGTTAATTTTTGTAAACTTGGTAAACCTTGTTATTTTAATTCTATTTGTTCATTAATTATTTTATGAAAGTAGTTGGAGCAAAACTTGATGATTCTGATTATGAAAGATTTGAGACATTTTGTATTGATGAGGGAATTTCCAAGAGTGAAGTTATTCGTGGTCTGATAAAGCAATATTGTGATGCATGTAATGATGATCAAGAAATTCAATTAGAAATTCAAAAACCCACAGTCACAATTATTGACGAAAAACAACCATCTCAGGTTAGAAATATCAAAATTGTAGATTTTTGATTTATTTTACTTTATTTTTGGCTAGACTTTCCCAATTTTTCATAAAATTAACCAATTCATTATCTCCACCAAATACTTTCAATGCATCTGATGATGTTGATGCATCAACAAAATCTCTCATATCTGAAATGTATTTTTTATCTACATGAGTATGTCCTCTACCTTCCAGTTGATCTAAAAAGAATTTTTTCATTTTTGCAACCCAAACTTCAATTTCTAATGCTCCTATTACTCCTTCATACCTGTTTTCAATTTCAGATACTTTTTCTTGCAATCTCTTTTCATAGTCATCTATGATTATTTTTTTCTGTTCTAGTTCATGTTTCATGGCTTCAGATTTATCTAAAGTTAAAATTTTAATTGCTTTTTTATATTGAAACCACAAATCCTCATCACTTGGTTTGAAATAATGTCTATCTTGTTTTTCATAATGTCCCATCATGTATTCAATGAACTTTGATTGAATATCAGCATTTGCTAAACAAAGTGAAAAACGTTTTCTAAATGCATGATTTTGTGATTTTCCTTTAGTTGACTTTCTACCATGGTCTACTTCTAATTTTACTTGTCTTCTGATATGTCTAATTACATCTCCTGCTGCATCCAAACTCAGTGAGTTTACATTATTTTTTGTAGTAAATAACGGTGAATCTACATTTGTATTTAATCTTTGAGCAAGATATTTTTTCAAATGATAATATGATTCTGGAGTTAAACATGTTTTGTATTCTTCAGTTGTATCTTTGTACATTGTAACTATTGCGCCTTCTTCAATTTGTTTTACATCTTCAATTTCTAATCCTGGAATTGCTCCAACCCTACAACCTGTTGCAGCAAGAAAATGAATGAATGCTTTATTTCTAATACTGGTTGTAGCAGCTAACAATTCCTTTACATCATTATCCGTATATGGTAATTGATTAGAAACTGGAACTTTGGATGGAAAATATCTTTTAATTTTTATCCAATTTAGCAAAATATCATTCATTTCTAAAAACAGCTTTATTGGCGAAGTCATAGTATTGTACGAGTTGGGATTGGGTTTTCCTGTTCTTTCAGTTAGATCTTTGAGATGAATTACATAGTTGAAGACTAGTTCTTCAATCTCTGACTGTGACAATTTTGCTAGATTTTCATGATTTTTGTGAGAATATTTTAGAAATTGGTTAAGATAAATCTCATAAGTTTTTCTTGTGGCATTTTCTCTAATTGCCTCATAGAATTTCTGATAAGCAGTCACCATGAGGAATACTAAGTCAAGATTGTAGTTAAAGGGAGTAGAATGACATCTTTATAGTTATTAAAGGGGATTTTACTATGCCCGATATGCCTAGTCGACAAGACCAAACATGGATCAGACTTTGGAGGGAAAACTCCATGGAGTTACGTGAACGTGTAGTTGGATGGCGTAAACAAAACGCAGTTACTAGAATCGATAAACCTAGTAGAATTCAAAGAGCTAGAAGATTAGGATACAAAGCAAAACAAGGTATCATCGTAGTTCGAATGAGAGTTGGAACTGGTGGTATGAGAAAACAAAGACCTACTGGTGGTAGAAGACCAAAACATCTTGGTGTCACTAGAATCAAAGCAGATGATAATATGAAAACAGTAGCTGATAGAAGAGCTGCTGAAAGATATCCTAACATGAAAGTTTTAGGTTCTTACTTTATCTACAAAGACGGAAAGCATTATTGGTTTGAAGTTATTTTAGCAGATCCTCAACATCCAAGAATTGCTCAAGATAAAGAATTAACAAACAGAATTTCTCATACAGCATAAATTGAAAATTTTATTATTAATTCCATTATTACTTTTAGTAATCTCACCTGCATTTGGTGCACTTTCTGATAGAACTGGATTGACAACTCATTTTGATATAGAAACTGCTGGTCATTCATATGAAATTGAATCTACTTCAAACTATGACATTTCTGATTATGAATTTAACAAAGATGAAAAACGATTAACTATTTTTGTAACCAGTGGACTAGAAAATAATTTGGGGGAATTAATTATTCCAAGAATTTTACTTGCTGGAAATTTTACATTTTATCTAAATGATTTAGAATTTAATCCAAATATTAGAACAAACGAAAAAATTTCTTTTATTACTTTAAACTTTAATGGAACTGGAAATAATAAAATCGATATTTTTGCAACTGATGTTTTAGTTGGAGTCAAAGATATTTCTCAACAAATTATTGATGAGCCTATACCTGAAGGTGGTGGATGCCTAATTGCTACGGCTACATATGGTTCAGAATTGGCCCCACAAGTACAACAATTACGAGAATTACGAGATAATACTTTACTAAATACAAAATCAGGATCTGGTTTTATGAATTCATTTAATGAATTCTATTATTCATTTTCACCATACATTGCAGATTATGAAAGAGAAAACCCTGCATTCAAAGAAATAATAAAAATAACTCTGACTCCTTTGTTACTTTCATTATCTCTACTGAATCATGTTGAAATGAATTCCGAAGAATCTGTTTTGGGTTATGGTGTTGGAATGATTGTTCTTAATGGAATGATGTATCTTGGTTTACCAATTCTGGGTTCAGTCTATTTGAGAAAAACTCTCTAAATTATTTCTCATGGATAATTCAAAAATTGCTTTAATTGGGGGATTTGGTATTGCAGTTATTTTATCTCTAGTAATGATTTTGATAAATTGATTTAATCTTCTTTGAGTAATTTCTGAATCATTGAATCCACATGACCTGCTTGACCAAATGAAACATCTCTAAGAATACCTTTTCTGTCTACTAGGATAGTTGATGGTGTTCCTTGTAATGCAAATTTTTCAAACGTTTCAGCTGAATATTCTTTTGATTTCATGTATCCTTTTACTCTTTGAATGATTTGATTTCTGTAATCTTCTGGTTGTGAATCAAATTCTGGAATTTGTGGATAAATGAATTCCATAATTTTTTCTTGACTGATATCTCCTGTAGTTTTTGTAAGATTGTCCATCCCTAATGGAAATGGAATTTTGTATGGTAGTTTGCCTTCTTGAAGTTGACCATTCATTGAAAGTGCTCCTTTAGTCTCTCCAATCACTTCTCCAGTTTCTGCAAGCATTTTCAAATTATCTAGTGTATTTTTATCAAAATCCTCAAATGCTGTGGCAATCCCTAAAACACGAACTCCTTCATCTTTGTATTTGTTGTAAATTCCAATTGCTTCAGGAATTGCATGCATAAAACAACCTGGACAATTGACTTGAAATACTTCTAATAGAACAACATGGTCTTTTTCTTGATCAAAATTTGTAGGTGCTCCTTGGACCCATTCTGATACTCCAAAATTTGGAACTTTTTGACCCACTACTGCACTCATAATACAAACTGATATTTTTTACATTAAATACATAACTCATTCAATTTTAGGTTCCTTCTCGAGTAACCTAATATAGGACACAGAAAGTTTCAAAGCAAATTGCAAGCAGTAACCGAGGAACGATTAGCACTTTTTGTTGAAATGGAGAAAAAATATGAAGAAAAAGACACCGAATATTTTGTGTCTCTTTTACATCATCCTGATTATGTAGTAAGAACAAGAGTTGCTTGTATTTTAGTTGATTTTGGTGGAGAAGATAAAGTTCAGTATATTGCTGATGTTTTGAAAAATGATGATAATGAATTGGTTAGACATGAAGCAGCATTTGCTTTGGGACAAATGTCATACTCTAGTGCAATTCCTCCATTAAATGACGCAACTCTAAATGATCCAAGTATGTTTGTAAGACATGAAGCAGCAATTGCTTTGGGGGTTGTTGGCTCTCAAGAGGCAAAAGCAGCTTTGGAAACTGCATTAAATGATCCTGATAAACCCGTAGTTGAATCAGCAGTTGTTGCCCTATCTAATATTGAATTTATGGAAAAGTTAAGTAAGAATGAACAGTTTGCAAAACTAACAGGTGGATGAGATTGAACTTTTCGTATGGAATTATAGCAATTGTTGGTGTACTAGTGGCAATTTCTATAGGCTTTATTTCAATTTCTCCTGATGATATTCCAGAACCTCGAATAGTTGAATTAGAAGAACCAATTGCCTGTACTATGCAATGGGACCCAATGTGCGGTATTGATGGTGAAACTTATGGAAATTCATGTATGTTGGATGCTGCCAATACTAAATTAGATTATCAAGGTGAATGTATAGTTGTAGAATCTACACCCGAACCAGTTAAAGAAGAATTAGTAATGGAAGTTCCAGCACCAGGTGTTCCTGATGTTGAAGAAACAATAGTTGAACATTCAGAACCAATTGATGAACCAACACCTGAACCAGTTGAAGAAACAATTGAAGAATTATCATCATCACTAACTATCTCTATTCCAAACGGAGTTGGAGTTCCTGGATGTGAAGAAGATAATTCTTGTTATTTACCATATGAGGTCTCAGTATCTGTTGGTGCAACTGTTACTTGGAGTAATGATGATTCAGCAGCTCACACTGTAACTAGTGGAAATGTAAATGCTGGACCTACTGGTGTATTTGATTCGGGATTATTCATGGCAGGTTCAACTTATGCATTTGATTTTGATGAAGCAGGAAAATATGATTATTTCTGTATGGTTCATCCTTGGATGACTGGCTTTGTTGATGTTAGTTAAAGTTCAGTAACTTTACTTCCTTGTTCAGATGATTCAAACTTGTAAATTTGCTCAACTGTAGAATCCTCAAAAATTTCAGCATCATGTGTGATGATTAAAAACTGCATACGTGTATCTGAATTTGAAATATTTGATAATTGAGATAATACTCCGACCAATGATTTTTTTCTTTCTGCATCTAGATGGGTTGTTGGTTCATCTAGTATCATTAAATTAAGATTTGATGCACCAAGTAAACTTGCCATTCCTAGTCTTAATGCCAGTGCTACGCTGACTTTTTCCCCTCCACTAAGAGATTCTAACTCTAAAACTTCACTTTTAGAATAACATGTTATGGAAATATCTCTTGATTTCTCTGATAATATGATTCTCTGAATTTTTGTATTAAGTAAAGTGAGATACTCTGATGCTTTGGCAGATATTGTGTTTAATGCCCATGATCTTAGACTAGTTGCAACAGGACCATCTCTACTGAAAACATTTGTTTGAATTTCATTCAAATTTCCTATGTATTCTTTAACAATTTTTAATTCTGATACTGCGCTTTGAATTGTTTTTATTTGCTGTTCTCCTTTAGAAATTTTTTCAGAAATTGCACCTATTTGTTGATTAATCTGGGATAATTGAATTTGTTTCTGGTTAACTGATTTTTTAAGATTTTCAAATTCTTGTTCATCAAATCCTTTTGTTTCTAACTCTAATTTTGTGATATTTTCAAAAATCATTTTGGCATGAGAATCTATTTGTGAAATTTCTATTAAATTTCCTCCAAGACTGGGAATTTTTTGAATACTTTCTTTTTTTGATTGTACATCTTTTTGAATTAACAATAATTCTTCTTTATTATTAATTGAATGTGCTCGAAGTGTAGCTTCAGCATCCCTTGAATGTTGTAGTTTTTCAGAGAACACTTTTCTTTTTTGATTATACATCTCTCTTTCTTTTTCTTTTGAAACAATTTCTTCTCGAATACGAATTATTTCTTCTTTGAGATGCTCTTCTTGAAACAGTGGATTTAGCTTATCTACATTTGAATCACATACTGGACACTTGTTATCTTTTAGTTGCAGTTTTGATGCTAAGAGTTGTTTTTCTTTTAATGATGCTGTTTGGCTGGTTAGTTCTTGAATTTTCTTTAATGTATCCTCAACTGCTTGCTCTACTTTGATGATTTTTGATTCTAAATCATTTTTTTGTCCAGCATGCTCAAAACAACTCTCACAGTCGTGAATTTTACGCTCATTTTCACTAATTTGTTGCTGAATTCCTCGTATTGCCTCTTTTGCATATTCTACTAGTTCCTTTTTTCTTGATTCTAACTGGTTAATTTTATCTACTTTTGGAGTTTCAATTTCAATTTCTTTTCTTAACTCATCAACTGTTTTTTCTATTTCTTTTTGATTTGATTCTAGTTTGTTTTTCTCTGGAATCGATTCATTAATTTCATTTTCGTATTTTTCTAAATCTCGTAAAAGAATTTCTATATGTGTATCATCAAATCCAATTTTTTCTTTAATTTGCTCACGAAATTCTTTGTTTACCACTTTCATTGATTCAGATGCAACATCTAGTTTATCAATTCCAATTATTGCATTAAGTAATTCTTTAAACTCTTTTGGTTTTGCATTAATTATTGCATTAAGTTCCCCCTGTTGTACAATTGATGCAATTTTTAATTTCTCAAAATCAAGTCCAATTACTTGCTCTACTTGTTGTGTCATTGATTCTCCAAATTGTTTTCTCTCACCAGCTGCAATTTCAATACGATCTTCTCCTACTATTTCAGAAAAGGTTGCAGCAAGTGCTCCTTTACTATCAATTTTTCTGACTGCTTCATACTGTTTTCCATTAATCGAAAATCCTATTTTTGAGAATCCTTGGTTTGATCCTCTTTTTATCAAACCTTTATTTGATTTTCTTGTATGTTGACCAAACAATGCAAATGTAATTGCATCAATTATGCTTGATTTCCCAGCACCATTATCTCCAACAAAAACAGTTACACCATTTTCAAATTGTAATTTGGTGTTTGAATGTGCAAGAAAATCTCCTAATTCTATTGCTGTAATCATTTTTTCTCCTTTTTGAATTTCTCAAAGTTTTCATAAATCATCTGAGATGCTTCTTTAATTTCACCTGATGTCAAAATTGGTAATAATTCCTTTATTGCAAAATTTGCAGCTTCCTCAGAACCTAGAGCACTAACTGATAATCTGTACATTTCATCATCTATCACATTTGGTCTATCTAAAAAGACTGAAGAGTCTGAAATCTGCTTTGTACTAATTCTCCAAAAACATCTCAAAGCTAGTGAGTTTAGCCTTGCAATTTGTGCCTGAATGATGTCCGTTTCTATGTTTTCTCCTTGAATTTTTACTTCGATAATTGGTTTTTTCTGATAATCAGTAATTTTTTGAGAAATCTCATCTATTGTTTTTGATAGTTCTTCATATTCTGTTTTAAATGATAATTGGGGTCTTGTTTCTAATTCAATCCAGTTTGGTTTTGCCTCTTCTCCTGAAATATCTACTTCGAAAAATCCTTTGTGAGTTTCTTTGATTCCTTCACTTGTAGTTGATTCAATTGAACCTGGGTATGCAACAGGCCCATTAAGATGATTGAAATTTTTAATATCTTTGTCATGAAGATGACCCATCGCATAATATGTAAAATTTTTTGGAAGGTCAGTTGATTGAATCTCTCCTGCAAATTTGTTAAACTCTGTAACTCCCTGATGTAACACTAGAATTTTATGACCTGAATGGTTTTGTGCAGCTTTATCAACTACTGTAAACTTTTCTTCGTATTGTGGAATTTCTGGTTTTCTAATCTTATCAAATCCTGCAAAAAGAATTCCTTTGTATTCAAATGGATTTCCTTGACCTATGTATTTTGAGAATCCTAAATTATGATATACATATGGAATTGGTGTTGATCTGATTCTACTAATATCATGTTCTCCTAAAATAAAAAATGAATCTATGTTATTTTGTTTTAATCTTTTTAGACCATTACCCATTTGAACAATTGCAGTACCGCTAGGATTTGGCACATGAAAAATATCTCCTGCAAAAATTACAAAATCTACATGATCTTTAATTGATGTATCAATTGATTGATTAAACGAATCATACACATCTTGTGCTCTTTCGTCTGAACCATACTGTACTAACCCTAAATGTGTGTCTGAAATATGAGAAAAAATCAATTTACTCTAACAACAAATCTTTTTGAACTAATCCTTGCGTTGATTCTACTGCAATTTCTTTCATAGTGTCAGCTTTTGCCCAAGCATCTACTGCACTTTGATCAGAGCCCATTACCTTTTCTTTAACTTCTTCAACATGTACCATGGATGGCAAATTAGTCCATTGACCTACAAGAACTGCATCTCCAACATTTAGTGAAGTCAATTGAGCAATCAATTCACGACTAGTAGACTCTGTAGCTGAGGCTATTTGACGCTGATCATCTTCTTGAATAATCTTCATAATGGCAAAAGAGCCCATCTGACTGAGAACATTAAGGTCCACACTTCTTGGTCTCTGAGATACAATTCCAAGACCTAATCCAAACTTTCTTCCTTCTCTTGCAATTTTTGCAGCCCAATACTTTGCGCTAGTATCATGGTCCTTTGGAATGAAGACATGAGCTTCCTCAATTATTACAAAAATTGGTGAATTGAATCTGTAATTTCTAATTTTTTTACTTTTTCCATGTTTTGCAATACTTGCATCTTTTCTATCTTTTAGTAATTGTTGTAAATAAAATGCCAAAGCTACATTTGCTTGTTTTTCTGATAACTCGGAAACATTGAGGATATTTGCACGTCCTTCTTTGATGAAGCTAATTGGGTCTCCCATGTCAGGATCTAGTATATCTTCAAACCTTCTTTGAGATTCCTCAATGATATCTTGAACTCTATATGCTGAGGATCTTATTTCTTTGATTTTTTTATCTTCTGAATCTACAATATATGCTATTTCTGTTTCTAATTTTTTCCAAAACTCTTTTGATTTTTTAACACCTTCTGTAAATGCCATTCTTAAAACTCGTTGTTGAACTGTGGCACTTTCTCTAATCTCTAATACATCTGATAATTGGTCTGCATCAAGTAATCTTGGATTAATTTTTGCATCAATTACATTAATTTTTGGAATGTTAAGATTTGTGTAATCGTTATGGTAATCAAAAATTATTACAGTTCCATTTAGTTTGGAAATTTGTTTTGTAACTAGTGATACAAGATTACTTTTTCCCATTCCAGTCATTGCTAAAATTCCTAAATGTCTTGAAACAATTTTATCGAGATTTATTTTTGCATCGACTGTTTTGTTTCTCAGTAAATTTCCAATCTTTACCCATCCTTTATTTTTTGGACTGAAAATTTCTTCTAGGTCTCCTTTACTTGGAGGAATGATTTCTGTGCCTGGAATTGGTGGAATTGCAGGAATTATTGATTTACCTTTTCTTAAATTCTCTAAAAATCCTAAAATTCCAATATGTGCAATGAATGTTTTATCTCTCTTGTTTAGTTCTGCAATTTCTGTACTTTCTGCAGCTTCATCAAAATTTCTTACATCTGTAAATGCTGCACTGGATATTGATGATTTTTCAACTAGTCCTAAAATTTCTCCTTCGTCTGTTCCAATTTTGATATATTCTCCAACTGATAATGCCCTTGATGTAATAGCTGTCACCGATGTTGGCTTTGATTCCCCAATTACAAAACCTAAACTCAACCTAATACCTCCCGTGAACCGATCTCATTACCTAATCCAAGCAAACTAACCATTTTACCAAGTTCCTTATCCGATATTTTACAGTTATTGTGTGCAAGCTTTAGTGCATATGGGTATCCTCCAACACTGGTCTTGAATAATTTATTCATGGCAGATTTTACTTCACTATCTCCATATCCTTCTCCTAAAAATTCCAGTTTTATTATTGGAGTTGAATCACTTAATCTAACAAATGTTGATGAGATGACTTTGTCTGCTCCATATTTTTTTTCCACAAAAATTTTACTAAATCCTGGAGAGTTTGTTACATGATTATAGTAAAAAATATCTCCTGCTAGAGAACCTAAATCCTCAAACTGTTTTTTTGTGTTTGAAGTTTTTGCAATAAAAATAACATTATTCTTTTTTTTCATAATCCTTACAATTGATGCACCCAAATTTGCTTGTCTTGTCATTAATTGAGAATGCAGTGAACCATCCATCAATACTAAATCGACTTGGTCTACTGTTTTTTCACATGCTTCGATCTCCATTTTACTTGCCACACTTGAAATATCGTCAGCAGACCCTAATCCTGATTTGTGTAAATCAACTATAATCTCACCATCTGATTTTATTGAAACTGCTGTAGTTGCCCATAGTTCAATTCCTTGAAATTTAGTATTATTGAAACTAGCATCAATTCCTGCAGTAGTTACTTCTTCTTTTGTAGGCTCGTATTCTACCCAATTACTTCTTGCTTTATTCAAAATCTGCTCAAATTTTGGACCTTTGAGCACTGATAGCATCTTGTCTCGATTAATGATGGCATCTTTGTATACAGAATTGAGCACATCAATACTTTGCATGTTTGAATAAAATCTTTAGGTTATACTGAGCATTGACAAAACTGATCCATTAAATCTTCATCCTATCCTGCCATTGAAGATAACTTTCTCATTTGTACCTGATGGTGTTGATCTATCTATGTATCTAATTTCGTACTTGTCTCCAATATGCACAACTTTACCATCTAGTTCTCTTGGGATTTTAATTTTAACTTCAAATGTACTTGTGTTTGGACCTGTCTCAATTAATGAACCAGAGTTTGCATTAAATCTTGGATTTGCAAGCGTTGTTCTAATTCCTCCATCTCCTCTATACTCAAATGAGCTTAGTGGAATTTTGTCTTCATCTTTGGAATCTCTGTTTGCATCAGGTTCATAAATTCGAAGTGTAAACTCGTGACCTATTCTTGAACCTCCTCCTGATGTTTCTACTTTGGCAAATGTTTTAGTTAATACAATTGATTTTATCAAAACCCTTTTCTCGCCAGCATTATCTGATGCATCAAGATATCTGATCAATACCACGTCGTCTTGACTTATTGGAGAACCGTTAATTGTATCAGGTAATTCTAGTTTGACGTAAAACTTTCCTGTGTTTGGTCCGGTTTCAATTATTTTTTCAGGTCCACTAATCGGAACACCATTAATTGTAAATTCTAGTAATCCTTCAGATGGAATTACCTCTACTGCATTATGTGCAATATTCAAATCGTGATCTGTAATGTAATAATTAACTATTGACATACTTGATGCAGGAATTGTCTCAATCTCTTTTTCTGCAGAAACAAATTTTTGAATTATTTTTATCCATCCTCTATTCTCTAATTTTTCTACAGATGTTGATTTTACACATGCTGGAATTCCTGATGATTTTAGCATCAGTGTTTTACCCTCATTACATGTAATTTTTTCAGGTGATACTCCTAGTTTGAACTGTTTTCTGGGTGATTCTATATCCCCTAATGCTGGTTGAATGAATAAAATCAAAATACTACAAATTACTATAATTTGATAATGTCTCATCATGCAATTTCTGATTTTATAGCATAAATAATTTCCAGATGAATCATCTTTTTTCTAAATTTGTGATTGTTTATTCAATACAACCTGATTCTATTATTCTCAAAAGTGATCTAATAGTTATGACTAATGAAATTGATTCCTCAACGATTCAGCATATTGTTGTACCTTTTGATGACTCAGGATATTCAATTCGTGCCCTTCAATATGCCGTAATGTTGGCAAGAAAATTTAATTCTAAAATTACCTTACTTGCAATTCAGCAAAGCACTATCCTTGGAAGTTCATTTTTGGATATGAAAGATCCTCAGACAATCCTTGAAAAAAAGAAATTAGATAAATTACAAGAACGATTCAAAACACTTGAGAATTCTGGAAAAAAATCAAATATCTTAATTGAATCCATGGTCATGTTTTCATCTCATATAGCCCAAGCAATTCTTTCATTTTCTACATCAAAAAAGACTGATTTGATAATAATGGGTACTAGGGGAAAAGGAAGCACTCCCTCCTATGCGAGGTTGGGAAGTGTAGCAATTGATGTTTCCCAGGTTTCTCAAAACCCTGTGATTTTAATAAAATAAAAAACTCTCAATTGTTTTTAGACTAGAATTAATTAAGAGACTATTCCAAGAATCACTGTTTGATGAAAATAGGATTACTTGGATGTGGGGCAATTGGAACTCAAATTGCATTGGCAATTGATTGCGGAAAAATCCCTGCAACACTTACTCACGTATATGATGATTCAAAGGAAACATCTGAATTACTAGTTTCAAAATTACAAAACAAACCAGAAATCGTTGAAAACACTCATCTCTTATCTTCCAATTCTGTAAATATTATAGTTGAAGCTGCATCTCAAGATGCAGTGAAAGATGCAGCATTGAGTATTTTACAAAATAAAAAAGACTTGATGATTATGAGTGTGGGTGCACTACTTGATGAATCAATTTATGATATTTTATCTGATGCTTGTAAGGATTTTAATCGAACAATCTATCTTCCGTCTGGTGCAATTGCTGGACTTGATGCAATCAAATCAGTCAAAGATGAATTAGATTCTCTATCAATTACTACCACAAAACATCCCCGTTCTCTAAAGGGTGCAAAGTTTTTTGAAACATCTGAGATTAATTTAGATGAAATAAATTCAAGCACTGTAATTTTTGAAGGAAATGCAAAACAAGCTGTTGTATTATTTCCTAAAAATATCAATGTTGCAGCATTATTGTCCTTAACTGGAATTGGTAGTGAAAAAACTAGAATCAAAATAGTTGCAGATCCTAATACTGATAAAAATACTCATCACATTGAAGCTGCTGGAGCATTTGGCAACATGACATTTACAATAGAGAATTTCCCTGATGCTAATAATCCTAAAACTAGTAGATTAGCAATTTTGTCTGCCATTGAAACATTGAGAAAATATTGCTCAAATGGTATTCAGATTGGTACCTAGCTGGGAATCTGGGGATTAGTTATTTTACTATCGTTACTGGAGCTTTTGCTTTATGTAAAATGAAATTTGACGTACTGCCAAAAAATAATTCCTTTGGAAATCCCATTCCTCTTGAACCTATGATAATTTGACTAACTTTGTTTGCGGGATTATTTGCAAATGTAGTCAAATCAATACCTGAGGAATGACCTCCTATCACAATTCCTTCAAATTCAATATTGTCTTTTTCCACTTTTTTCTTTGCAATCTGAACTAATTTTTTAATCTCTTTTTTCCATTTGTTTTCTGGAAGAATGGGTGCACGAACTGCTGAAAATCCACTAAAACTGGTATCGCTATGAACCCCCAGGATCATAGCATTTACTTGTTTTGCAAATATTATCGCTGAATCTAATCCACGTAAAGAATTCTTTGAACCATCTAAACAAACCATGATCCTTTTTTTATTCATAAATTTCAAAAATTCTTTTTCTTATTTATTTGAACAGATGATTATCATGTTAGACAATTTCCTTTTACATAGATATATTCAATTCACTAAACATGAATAATGGATTTAAATAAAATACTAGTCCCTGTTGATGGTTCAAAAAAATCTTTTCAAGCTTTGGATAGAGCATTAACTCTTGCAGGGTTTACGCATGGACATGTGACTGCCATTCATGTCATTCCTCACGTTTTAGAGGGCGGACCAAGAACTAAACTTTATGATAAACATCTAAAAGAAGATGGTGAAATTGTTTTAAAAAAAGCGACCAAACATGCAGGAAATAAAAATATTCAATTTACAACAAAACTTTTGAGAGGTTCTCCTAGTCATGTTACATTACACACTGCAAAATCTGGAAAGTTTGATCATATTGTGATGAGTACTACTGGTGCTGGTACTGCAACAACAGATATGATTGGAAGTGTCTCAAACTATGTAATTCAGAAATCAAAAATCCCTGTATATTTGATCAAATAATTTGGTGGTATGATTGTCTGATATTGATTATCTTTTTAAAACACCTATTACGATTGAAAAAACCTCTTCAATCTCACATGTTATTTCTAAACTCTTGAAAAATAATATTAGTAGATTAGTTATAACTAATGACAAATCTCCTGTGGGAATTATAACTGAAAAAGATATTGGCTTATTTTTATTAAATGACGAGACTGAAAAGAATCTTGATGAAATACTTGTATCTCAAATAATGAATCCTCTAACTTCTGTGAATGGCTCTACCCATGTTACGGGTTGTGTGGACATAATGCTCGAAAAAAAAATAGGATCTTTGGGTATTTTGAAGAATAATGATCTTGTTGGAATACTCACAAAAACTGACATTGCACAACATTATTCTGAAAATTATGTTGAAAATCATCGAGTTGGTGATGTTATGACGATTTCTTATGTTTCTATGGCCTCTAATTCCATGCTCCGTGATGTGGTTTCTAAAATGATTGTTGAAAAAATTTCTAGAATTTTCTTAAAAAATGATACTGGTGAGATTGAAGGAATTATCACTTTTCGTGATTTATTTCATGTTGCATTGGAACAAGGTAATTCTGATTCAGTATTGGATAACTCTGATCAAACTATTTCTGTCGTCTTTACTAGAAAGGGATTCCTTTCTGATTCTGGTTTTGGAAATACAATTCAAGCAAAAGATGTAATGACTAAAAATTTTAAATCCATAGACTTTGAAGAAGATCTTGCTGTTGCATGTGATACAATGATTAAAAATAAAATTAATGGTGTTGGTGTTAAAATCAATGATAATTTGGGTGGAGTGGTTAGTAAAACTGATATCCTAAAAGCCATTTACTTGGATAATTCATCAAAATAATTTTTCAAGTATTAATTAATTCTAAATTACATCTCAGCAGTATTGTCAACATTGAAAATCAACGAGATACATGGAAAACATTGATTCTAGGACGAACCATAACATGAAATGTTTTCCAACCAATTATTCTACGACGCAGAACAATGGCTTCTCGTTATAATCTATACGTCAAAATGATATTTAACGATGATCATTATTATCATAATTTGGAAACATTAGTTTTCAAAAGGATCAGTGTTTTATCTTAGTTGTACGTAATAGTATTAGGAAGCTGACACAATAACCTGTTGTCATATAGAGTTCCCACCGTGTTACTGGTGTTTGCATACTGGCAACATCATGTAAAGGATGTGTGTAGTTGGCTTCTTGTTTTTTATTTATGTCCATTAATCTACAATAAAAATTCGAGTCTCTAAAAGTTCAAATTTCTATAAATTCAAAATAAACTAGTTGTCTGAACTCAAACGTCACATGGGCCTTTTCCAGCTTACAATGTATGGAGTTGGATTAACTCTTGGTGCAGGAATTTATGTTTTAATTGGTGAGGCTGCAGGCTTTGCTGGAAATTCTATGTGGATTTCTTTTATTTTAGCTGCAATTGTAGCAATATTTGCAGGATTGAGCTATGCTGAACTTACAGTACTATTTCCAAGAGCAGCTGCAGAATATGTTTTTGTAAAAAATGCATTCAAAAGTGAATTTATTGGATTTTTGATTGGTTGGTTAACTGCCATTACATCTATGATTGTCGGTGCAACTGTTGCTTTGGGATTTGGTGGTTATTTTGCACAATTTTTAGATATTCCAATTACCCTTTCAGCTATTTTACTTCTTGGAGGATTATCATTTGTTAGTTTTATTGGAATAAAACAATCTGCGTGGGCAAATACAATTTTTGCACTAGTAACAATTGCCGGTCTTGGGATAATTATCTTCTTGGGATTTACATTTGAGGTTAGTGAGCCAGTTGATTATTTTGATGCACCAAACGGAATGACTGGAATAATACTAGCATTTATTTTGATATTTTTTGCATTCATAGGATTTGAAGATATGGCAAATGTGGCAGAGGAAGTAAAGAGACCAAAAAAAACATTACCGCGTGCAATAATTTTATCGATAATAATTACTGCTGCAATCTATCTTCTTGTTTCTTTATCTTCAGTACGTATTTTACATTGGGAAGAACTAGGTCAATCTGCAGCACCTTTAGCTGATGTTGCAACACGAGGTTTAGGAATAGAAGGTGGAATCACAATGTCAGCCATTGCACTTTTTGCTACTGCTAGCACTGTCTTAATTACACTAGTTGCTGGTGCAAGAATACTTTATGGTATGGCGAAATCAGGTTCACTACCATCTGTTTTTAGTAAAGTTCACTCTAAAACTGGAACTCCTTGGGTTGCAGTACTAGGAATTTTTGTAACATCAATTGTATTTGCTTTTGTTGGTGATGTTGTTATTGTTGCAAATATTGTGGTTTTTGCAATTGTTGTTACCTTTGCGATGATAAATTTGTCTGTAATTTTGCTACGGTATGTAAGACCAAATGATGAACGACCATTTAGAGTCCCACTAAATGTTGGTAAATTTCCAATCTTACCTCTTTTTGGATTTATAATTACTGTATACATGGCAATGCAGTTTGAATTAGAAATTATTCTAGTTGGTGTTGGGATAATTGGTGCTGGCTGTATTTTTTATCTTTTGTATAATAAACAAAAAAATATTACAAAATAATATCTGAATCTCCTTTTATCCTCAAAAATAGTTTAGGCATGTAGTATCAAAGTTGAAAATCTACTGCATTTTTATTATCAGATAATTATTAATTTTTTTAATGGCAAGATTCAACAAAATACTTGTTCCTGTTGATGGTTCTCCAAATTCAATTAGAGGACTAATTAGAGCTATAGATGTTGCAAAACCTACTGGTGCTGAAATTACAGCATTGTATGTATTTCCTGTAAATATCTTAGCTGGAATAAAATACACCTCAAAAATGAGAGAAGATGCTCAAAGAAAAGCAGCAAAATCTGTTGGGCCTGCTATGAAAAAAGTACAACAAGCAGGAGTTGCTTTCAAGTATAAAACAGGTGTAGGAAACGCTGGACAAGTAATTATAAAATCAATTGATCAAGGGAAATTTGACATGGTGGTAATTGGAGCCAGAGGATTGAGTTCTGCAAAAGAATCCTTTTTGGGTAGTACCTCACATCATGTTATTCACAAAGCAAAGATTCCTGTATTGATTGTAAAATAGTCCTATTTTTTCTATTTTTTTATTTTGATGTTATCTGTTACGTACAGTTACTTGATTTCCTGTTGTATGATTAACTCCAACTACTGCACCTGGTTGAGATGTAATTATCATTAAAGTTTCACAGGATAGACATAATGTGGATGGTACATAATCTGCATCTCTCTCAGAAGGACCAGTGGTAGCTAAAACTGCATCATCTTTGAGTTCTAAATTACCACAACTAGGACATTGTGATGGTTTTTGTGATGTGTGTTTTATTTGACTAACAAAATAATGAACCAATATGTGGAAACTACAAAATTCTTGTTCTTATCATTATCTTATTTTATCTCCAAAATAGTACTTGAATTCCTGTGAGTTATGGCAATTATTGCCACATTTGAGAGGATCTGAGAAAATTCTTGTCAACTTCCCATTCTTTAAATTCCAATAATTTGGAATTTTAACGAATATGCTCGTACAGCAATCCTCAGCGCTCAAAGAAGAGATTCTGAGACTCAAAAAAGAAAAAGATGTAGTAATTCTAGCTCACAATTATCAAATTCCTGAAGTTCAAGATGTTGCAGATTTTACCGGTGACTCTTTAGGATTATCTAGACAAGCAGCAACTGTTCCACAAAAAACAATTCTGTTTTGTGGTGTAAACTTTATGGCAGAAACTGCAGCAATAATTAGTCCTGAGAAAAGAGTATTGTTACCTGATTTAGAAGCTGGATGTTCTCTAGCTGATTCTATTACCATTGATGAATTAAAAAATTGGAAGAAACAACATCCAGATGCAATCGCTGTAGGATATGTAAACACAACTGCTGAAATTAAATCAGAACTTGATTACTGTTGTACCTCCTCCAATGCAGTAAATGTTGTAAAATCAATTCCTGCAGATAAAGAAATTTTATTTTTACCTGACATGTTTTTGGGTTCTTATGTTGCAAAAATGACTGGTAGAAAAAATATTCACATTTGGGCTGGTGAGTGCCATGTCCATGCAGGAATTACACCTGAAGATGTTACAAAAAAATTAAACTCTATGAGTGATACTGAACTAGTAATTCATCCTGAATGTGGTTGTACTACTCCATTCATGTATGATGTGGCTGATGGTAGTTTTGATAACAACAAAGTATCTATTTTATCTACTGAAGGAATGCTGAATCATGTATCCAAATCAAAATCAAAGAACTTTGTTGTTGCAACTGAAACTGGAATTTTATACAAAATGAGAAAAGATAATCCAGATAAAAAATTCATTGCAGCCTCAGAAAAAGCTGAATGTCAATACATGAAGATGATTACATTACAAAATGTACATGATGCATTAGTTAGAGAACAAAATGTAGTTACTGTTCCAAAAGAAATTGCTGATAAGGCACGAATCGCAATTGATAGAATGCTTGCAATTAGCTAAAACTGGTAATAATTTTGGTTGGATTATTTAGTAAAACTCCAAAGGATCCTAATTTACAAAATAATATTAAAAAGTTCAAAGAATTCAAAAAAATACTAAAGGCCAAAAAGTATCCAGAGGCTCTAAAGGCTGGTTTATTGTTACTAGAAACTGCTCCGCACCATCATGATACGCTATTTATGGTTGGCAGCATTTACTATATGAAAAACAAGTACAAGACTGCCCTATCATACCTTGACAAATCCCTTGAAATTGGTGAATACGATGTTGATGCATTACTACTCAAAGCATATTCTCATCAAAAACTAGGTGAAAACAAACGGGTAATTTCCTGCTGTAAAAAAATTATAGAAGTTGACCCAAAAAATAAATCAGTAAAACAACTTTTAGAGCAATTAGAATCCTAACATCTTAAATCATATCTAGATGAAATAAAAAAATTATCTAGAAAAATCCCATATCATACTTCGATGTTGTCAGTAATTTGGTAATCTCCAAACTTTAGTTTTCTAATACATTCTTTTAATGCGGGATTACTCAATGGTTTACCTGCTTCGTCTTCTAGACATGCTTGCTCAATTCCGGACATTACCATTAGTTCAGTAATTACTTGTCTTACACCAATGTATGATTTGATTTTTCTATTCTCATCATATGTTGGAGCAATTGAAGTCTTTACCCAATAGATGGTTCCATCTTTTGCTCTGTTTCTAACATAACCTTTGAATGTTTTTCCTGAAGAGATTGTTTTCCATAATGCATCAAAGAGTCCTGGATCATGCCAATCGGATTTTAGAATTCGGTGGGACTGTCCCATTAATTCCTCAGCTGGGAATCGAGCTACATCCCGGAAATATTTGGTGGTATAGTTCATGTTTCCATCAGTATCAGTTGCAGAAACAATCACTGATGACTCAAAGGCATCAGTTAGTTCTGCTAGTCTCTTAGTAGCTGTTTGTGCTTCATCTAACACTTTAGCTTCTTGGTCTTTTGACACAACAATGCCTTCAAAGCTTTTGAGGTTTGTTTGAGCTATTGAAAGAATTTCTTCTCCTGCTGCTGTTGCCTCTTCAGTACCAGATGATACTTCTTCAGTTGCAGCTGATATTTCTTGCATTTGTGAAACAACTTCAGTAATTGATGAGGTAATGTTTTCAATTGACTTTAGAATACCTGTCACCATATCATGACTCTCTTGCACTAGACCATTTCCTTTCTCAATTGATTCAGTTGTTTTATTTGATGAATCTTTTAGAGATGTAATTAATTCTGAAATATCTTCAGCACCTTTCTTTGAATTTTCTGCCAGTCTTCTTACCTCATCAGCAACCACTGCAAATCCTCTTCCTACGTCCCCCGCTCTTGCTGCTTCAATTGCTGCATTTAGTGCCAGTAGGTTTGTTTGCTCGGCAATTTGTGTGATGAATCCTGTCATGTTATCGACTTTGACTAGCTCATTTGCTAATGTCTTAACATCATTGGCAGATTCTGAAACAATAATTTTCATGTTGTCCATTTTTTCCATACCTTTTTCTGCATCAACGCTGATTTGTTTTGTGATTTGTTCTGATTGATTCATCATTTCCATAGTTTTTGATGAATTTGTTGCAACTCCTTCAATTGCAGTAGCAATTGATTGAATAGATGAAGCAACCTCTTCAATTCCACTTGTCTGTGTTTTTGTTGCAGCTTCTAATTCTTTAACAGTTGATGATAATTGATCTGATACAGCAATTGCCTCATCAAATGAATTTAGCACCTGTGTTGTTAGTGGAACATCTGATTTTTCTTTTGAAGAATTACTTGTTGTTTGGATTGTCATGACTAATTCATGACTCCTTTTTGAATTTTTGAAATTTTATTGAACATGATAGAATATTGTAATTTTTATTTTTAATTATTAACATGAATAATTAAAACAAACAGCAAAAAACTCAGTCTACAATGCATTGCAATGTCTTGCAAAATTAGAAATCCCTGTTGGGAATAATCTTGTTGTATTACATGAAATAAAATCTATGCCTAAAACGGGGGTTTGGCTATCTATTGAGATTATAATATGACTGAATCATTATTTCTTACATGAGAAAAATCATTCTTTTCATAGCATCAAGCTTGGATGGTTACATTGCAAGAGAGAATGGTGATATTGATTGGCTCCCAGAAACTGGTTCATCTGGATATGATGATTTTATCAAATCTGTGGATACTGTGGTGATGGGTAAAAAAACATACGACCAAGTTCTGACATTTGGAGGTTATCCTTACAAAGATAAGAAATCTTATGTCTTTACTAGAAACAAAAATCTCACTAAAGATGAGGATATTGAGTTTGTACTGGATGCTGAAAAATTAATGAAAACTATTACTCCTGGTCCGGGAAAAAATATTTGGTTAATTGGTGGATCTGAAATAATTTCTACCTTTGTGAATCTTGATTTTGTTGATGAATTGATATTGTCTCTGATTCCTGTTGTACTTGGCAAGGGAATTCCGTTATTCAAAAAATTAGAAAAGGAACTGAAACTGGAATTGATAACAACAACTGATTATGAGAAACTAGTTGAGTTACACTATAAAATTTTGAAATAGATCACAATTCGGTTCATTTTAGCCATATTTCGTACTTTCAAATCTCTTAGATTGTACGCTGACTAAATTAGATGAATGATTATTTACTATTTTCGCCTTCAATTTTCCCTTTGATAAACGCCAAGTCATATGTTCGAAGTAGTACTTCCTCACCATCTTGTGGATGAGTTTGTAGGCGTTTTGCCATATTTCTGAGAATTTCTTCTTTTGATGGAACTTCTGATTCACTCATTTTAATTCTGAAATTCTTTAGATAATTATAATTTTTTCTAATCTATAATGAATGAATTATCTTTGTATGTTGAAACTATACGAAAAGTTGCACCAGCTGTTTTTTCTTTATGATTCATTGTGTAATAGTTTAGCAAAACAGATTCTTTACCTGAGATTGAACAGTTTTCCTCGTGTTTTTCAATGTAACATAAATCAGGACTAATCAAATAAGTCTGATCGGGACCAACAATTTTTAAAAAATCCCTGTAGAGTGCTTTACTGAGCATTTGATTTGGAGTTTGCAAATTACCATTATGTTCAATGTGTCGTTTTATTTCCTCATTTACAGGAAGATGAGATAGCGCAAAATATTTTGTAGTTTTATTACATAATGGGCAGATAATTTTGAGATTCATCTTGTCTTTTAGCTTTGGATTTTTTTTAGAACCAAATAGTTTCATAATTTTTCTTGGATTTTATGTGGTAAAAGCTTATGATTTTCCTCTTTTTATGTTTGAAATGAATTACAAACAATTTCTTTTATCATAATTTATCGTTCTATTAGTTAGACAACCTTTGTTTGTCTTGACTCTTTTCTAGGGTGTCAAGCGTTCATTGTTGTATTTCATTAGGGTTGGGCGTCGTTTCCCAACTCGCTTTTTTATTCATTTTTTCAACAAGCTTAAGTTCATAGAAAATTTTACCATTGTATTGAATAAACGACGAATGGGGATGGTTTTGATAATTGCTTCAGCCATCAATGGAATTATTACTCTAAGCTTTAATGGCTTACCTCTGGAGATAATGATGCCACTTTTAGCAATTAGTGGTGTTGGTTTTATCACTGGTATTGTCATGCTAAATTACAAGGCAAAACACTCCAAACGCGATAAAGGTAATTTCAAAAGAACAAACACCAAATCTTGGGATACCTGATATTATAATTGAAAAACTCGTGTTAAAGGAGAGAATGACGTCTCGACGCTCTTTTCTCTCACTTACACTAATGTATCATAACAAAATTTGTATTTAAATTCGTATTGATTCTATTATAACCTAAATCTCTAAACTGACATCAATTCCCTTCACAGAATTGGTAATACTTCCAACTGAGATGATATCTACACCTGTTTTCCCATAGTTTGTAATATTTTTTGCACTAATTCCACCTGATGCTTCAAGAAGTACTTTATTTCGTAGTTTTTGATTTTTCAGTGTTAGGATGGCTTTTTTGATTTGAGCTGGAGTAAAATTATCAAGCATTACAATTGTTGCACCACTTTTTGCAGCAAGTAATAGGTCTGGAATGTTTTCTACTTCAACTTCAAACTTTTTGTGTTTTGATTTGGCTTTTTTAATTAAAGATTCTAGTGAATCATGTATTGCAATGTGATTATCTTTGATCATTACCATCTCATCTAATCTCAATCTGTGCTTTTTTCCTCCTCCAATCTCTACTGCTTCTTTGTCAAAGTATCTCAAACCAGGAGCAGTCTTTCTTGTAGCGTATAGTTTAGTTTTAGCAGGAATTTTTTTTACAAGAAAACTAGTTTGAGTTGCAATTCCACTCATTCTAGTTAATAGATTCAAAGCTGTTCTCTCACAGGTTAGAATTTTACCTGCATCCCCTGTTATTGTCATTATAACACCATTTGGTTTTATTTTGGAACCCTCTTTTTTTAGAATTTTAACTGTACATCCCTTTAGCTTGAAAATCTCTTTTGCATGAGTTACACCAGCTACTATGGCATCTTCTCTTGAAATAATTTTTGCAGTAATTTTTTTCTTGGATAACAAAGCACTG
>Ga0209665_1000495_pt1 | contig 30019 bp, 40 predicted proteins | sample SaaInlV_200m_DNA_2_FD_184675 | JGI IMG/M metagenome (GOLD analysis project Ga0209665, IMG submission 184675) | Marine microbial communities from expanding oxygen minimum zones in the Saanich Inlet - Saanich Inlet SI074_LV_135m_DNA (SPAdes) (version 2) | ecosystem: Environmental > Aquatic >... | reverse complement strand
CGAAGAAGAGGCGGTGACCAAAGAAGAGGCGGTGACCGAAGAAGAGAAGATGGAGACCGAAACAGAGGCGGTGACCAAAGAAGAGAAGGAAGCTTTAGAGATAGTCCAAGAAGAGACAGTGGAAGAAATGATGAAAGAACAGATTCAAACAAAAAGAGAAAGAAGTTTGGAAGACGATAATCAATCATTTTTTTGGATAAAATCAGAAGGGCAAGAAAAATTAGCCACAGAAAATATGGTTCCAGGAAATCAGGTTTACAAAGAAAAATTAATCATTAAAAGAAGTATTGAATACAGATTATGGGATCCGTTTAGAAGTAAATTAGCAGCATCCATCATGAATGGTTTAGATATCTTTCCTTTTGAAAATAAAAGTCAAATTTTGTATTTGGGGGCATCTACTGGAACCACAGTTAGTCATGTCTCAGATATTGTAGGTCCTAGCGGGGTTGTTTTTGCAGTAGAACATGCAAGTAGGGTGGCAAGAGATTTTTTGGATAGAGTTGCAACATATAGAAAAAATGTCATTCCAATTTTGCAAGATGCAAGAAAGCCAAAAGAATATTTTTCAGTGTTTGGAAAAGTAGATGTTGTGTATGTGGATATTGCACAACCAGATCAAACACAAATTGCAATTGATAATTGTGAAATGTTTCTAAAAAAAGGAGGTTATTTCTTTCTAGTTATCAAAACTAGGAGTATCGATGTAACAAAAGCTCCAAAAAAAATTGTTGAGGAAGAAATAGAAAAATTAAAACTAAGATTTGACATTTTACAAACTATTGATCTACATCCATATGATAAAGATCACGCAATGGTAATTTCAAAATTCAAAAATTAATTATTTTCAATAATTCTCTGAACTGGTTTCCAACTTTTACGCACAAATTTAGGCATTTCATGATTTTTTTTATAATATTTTGTTACAAATTTCACAGTTACAGAATCAGACGGATATCCACTACCCAAATTATGATCTTTTCTTAATTTCATAATTGCTCTATCCCTACTAACTTTAGCAAGGATGGATGCAGCAGATACCACAACAAACCTACTGTCTGCACGATGATATGATTTAATTTTATGATTATCAGATAGTTTAGAAATTTCTTTTCCAAATCGAGTAGGATTAACATCACATGAATCAATATAGGAGACATCTGGATTTAATTTTGAAACAACTTTAGCCATGTATTTTGCCTCTAAACCATTTAGACAGTGTTTCTTTACACTAGCATCAATTGATCTAGGGAAAATTTTTGCAATATAGTAATCATCTACAATTTCAATAATTTTTTTGTAAAAGTGTTCTCGTAATTTAGGAGTAAGTTTTTTTGAATCTTTTACACCCAATTTACTTAATTTTTTTATATTTTTTTTATCAATTAATATTCCAGCTATTACCAATGGTCCCAACATAGGACCACGTCCAGCATCATCAATACCGCAAATTTGCACGAATTGTGTCTTAAAGCACAAGTATTAAACCGTTATACGTTTAGAAAAATAATTGGAATTTACAGATGAAGATTTTCAAGAAATAACTGAAGGGAAAACAAAACTACTAGTCCCAAAAAAATCAATTACAGACAAAGTACCACCAATGAAACCAGCATTTTTCAATCCTAAAGCAAAACTCAATAGAGATTTTTCAATAATTGCATATTCAGCTTTTCTTAACAAATTTCAAGGCCCAAAAATTTTCTTAGAAGGTCTTTCAGGGTTAGGTGCTAGAGGATTACGAGTTGCAAATGAACTAGATGTTGAAAAAATTGTAATTAATGATCTTAATCCCTCTGCACTAAAAATAGCAAAATATTCTGCAAATCTAAATGAAATAAAAAATATGGAATTTTCTGAAAAAGAAGCATGTAGATTTTTCAGTAATTATTCAAAAAAAGGTGAAAGAGGTTCAATTGTAGATATTGATCCTTTTGGATCACCTGCGGCATTTTTTGATTGTGGGATTAGAGCAACTATGCATGGAGGCATACTATCGACAGCAGCCACAGATCTTCAAGTGTTAAATGGCCTCTTTCAATCCGCATGTAAAAGAAAGTATGGCGGAGTCCCAGTTAGAACAGAATACGGAAATGAAATTGCAATTAGATTAGTTTTAGGCTCCCTGAGAGCAGTTGCAGCAAGACTAGGTGTAACTATTATTCCCATGTTTGTAGAAAGTGAAATGCACTACTATAGAACATATGTCAAAGTTCTCAATAGACCAAATCAAAAAGAGAATTTAGGTTACATCTTACATTGTAAAAATTGTGGAAATAGAAAAACCACATTAGAGCAAGAACAAGAATGTGAACTGTGTAAATCAAAAATCAGTGTAGCAGGACCATTATGGATAGATAAAATTTTTGACAAAGAATTTGTTCAAGATATGATAATTGAGAATTCTAAATTAGAAACAGACAAAAATTGTGAAAAAATTCTTTGTAAATGTTTATCAGAATCAGAAATGCCAGGAACATATTATACAATAGATGAAGTTGCATCAATAATGAAATCATCACCACCAAAACTAGAAAAAGTAATTTCAAGTTTAATAGAAAATAATTTTTTAGCTAGTGTTACAGTATTCAATCCAACAGGATTTAGAACTAATGCAAATATCAAAGAGATAATTAAAATTTTTGAAACTATCCAATAAAACCCAAACAAACAAGATATAATTCACTGCTTTGTTTTCTACTTGCATCAGGTTTTGTAAGATTTATTCTAACAAATTTTTTCTTAATGTAATCTCTAAATTCCATTGAAAATTCACCATCAAAAAGTTTGAATACAGCATTTCCTTTGTGTGCTAAAACCTTCTCCAGGATTTTAGTACAGTCATAATTTAATGATATTTGCTTTGCATGATCAACAGTCCAATTTCCACTTACTTGTGGAGAAAGATCACAGATTACAGCATTAACTTTACGTCCAAAATAAGACAGCACTTCATCTATAACATGTTCATCTTCGATATTTTCTCTGATTATATGAGCCCCAGGAATTTCTTCAACATAAGACAAATCTATACCCATTACTTTTCCTTGATTTCCAACTAATTTTATTGCCATCTGAGTCCATCCCCCAGGTGCACAACCAAGATCTAAAACGTTGAAACCAGGGCCTATGAGACGATATGACTTGTTTAATTCTTGTAGTTTGAATGCGGCTCTACTTCGAAAACCTTGTTCATGAGCTAATCTACGATAGTAATCTTTTCGTGCATCTGCTAGTTTCATTTAGCCTTCACAGGTTTTTTCAATTCAGTAATTACCCAATCCTCAATGAATTGACAATTTGTAGGACTAATTTCCCCTTCAAGTGAACATTTCTGCTCAACAGGACAAACTAAGCAAGGTGCATTTTCAATTGATTGTGTACTAATTGGAGTTTTCTTTAAAATTAATTTGTATGTCCAACGATTATTTTCAAGAAGTTTTTCTCTGGTAATGGTACCCATTCTTTCAAGTTTTAATGCTAATCTTGAACCAACCTGATTAGTGAGTTTAAGTTTTTTCCACAATTCACCTTGAAACATTCCATCAGATTCTTTCTCAGCTAAAATATCACAAACTTTGTTAGTCAATCTTTCCATGTCAACTTTTTCAATTTGGAAATTTTCAATTTCTTCATCTGAGAGTTGTTCTTCTAATTCTTCTTCAAGTGTTAGTTCAGCAATTCTTTTTTCTTCTTCTAATTCTTTTTTAGTTAATTTTTTTACTTTAACAGATTTTTCTTCTACTTTCTTTACTGCTTTCTTTGCAGGTTTTGCATCTGCTTTCTTTACTGCTTTCTTTGCAGGTTTTGCATCTGCTTTCTTTACAGGTTTTGCATCTGCTTTCTTTACTGCTTTCTTTGCAGGTTTTGCATCTGCTTTCTTTGCAGGTTTTGCATCTGCTTTCTTTACTGCTTTCTTTGCAGGTTTTGCATCTGCTTTCTTTGCAGGTTTTGCATCTGCTTTCTTTGCAGGTTTTGCATCTGCTTTCTTTACTGCTTTCTTTGCAGGTTTTGCATCTGCTTTCTTTACTGCTTTCTTTGCAGGTTTTGCATCTGCTTTCTTTACTGCTTTCTTTGCAGATTCTTCAATTAGAGTATCTTTTTTCTTTGCCATTAAATCACCTTATTTTTAAAATTCAATTTCTTATTTATCAATACGATTTCATTCCTATTTAACAGTAAATGTTCCTTTTGTAGAGATAGTCTTTAGTTGTTTTGAGACCATTTCTGTGACTATATCATAAGAGCCGGGAGTGTCAACCACCTTAGAAAATTCTTCCCCAACAGGAATAATGTTATTTCCAGATTCAAAACATTGTTCAAAGAATCCACCTTGTGTGATTGCATCATTTTTTCCAGATGAATAAATTGTAATGTAAAGATCCCCACAACTAAACGAAGAATCACCAACTTTTACTTGAATTTCAACAGGTTCTGTAGTAGAATATTGTTTAGATAGTCCAATAATTTCGATAGGGGAACTGTCGGAAGTGTCTATACCTTCAATTGGAGAACTGTGAGTACCTGCACCTTCAGAATTAGACATTGGCCACATGTTTAACTCTCTACCAGGTTTCTGAAGAACATCAGACAATACTGCTGAACCAATAATTATTGAGAGGATTACAGGTAAAACAAATACAACAAAAACTCGCTTACTAGCCATTTTGTTTTAAAATCCACAATTCCCTTATATCTATTTAGCAAAATTTGAAAGGTTAAGATCATTTTGACGAATGAGTTAAATCGTAGCCAACTAAATATCGCTAGATGCGACTTAGAAAATTCAGAGTTAGAGCATATCGTTGCATACATGATTCTGGGGAAATAACAGTTGGTGATTTAGCAGCTTTTGTTGGGAGAAATGAGAGTGGGAAAACGACCATTCTTCAAGCATTAACGCTATTGAATAGAGATGAACAAGTTTCAGAATTAGATCTTTGTGATGAAATGAATGAAGAATTAAAAGAAGAAATGCGATTAGCCGAAGGACAATTTGATTTAAACCAAAATGAAATAAGCATCATAAAAGAAAAATTCCCAGGACTTCCTGAAATTAAAAAAATTAAATTATTTAGAACAAACCAAAATCCAAGAGTTCAGTATGAATTTGAAGATATTGATCTTAGCGATAATAGTGACAAGGGTCTCAATTCATGGGAGAATTTCTCAAGACAGATATTTGGATTTTTAGATACAATTCCCAACCATCTAAGAATACAGATTAATACAAAATTTTTCGAGGAACAGGTTCCCAAAAACCAAGAAACCTTTGATAGTGGAATGGCAGAATTTAGTAATCAATTTCATGTAATTGCTATGCAAGAACCCAAAGTAATTGAAGAATGGGGAAAAATCTATAAAAATCCTGAAAACCAATTTTCTAATCTCCTAAGTGGTGAAAGTGAAAAATCAGCTTTACAAAATTTTATTGCAGCAGAATTACATCCAAGATTCGTATACTTTTCAGATTACAAAAAAATCTATGGAAACATTAACCTCAATGAATATCTAAGAGAAGAGAGAGGAGAGCGTCAGGATTCTATTGAATTTGTAGAAGAATTTGACAAGGCTGAAACTGTAAGAAATCTATTCTATTTAGCAGAATTAGATATTAAAGAATTAGACGAAGTAAAAGAAAGCCCATCAAAATGCATCAAGATTCTCAATGCGGCAAGCAACAGATTAACTAAAAAATTAAATCCCGCATGGAAAGGGGATCCTATTCATGTTGACTTGAGATATAATCCTGGAAATATTATGAGTGTAGTTATTTCAGATGTACACAAAGATGGAACTATTACAAATACAGGGCTGTTAAATAGAAGAGCTGAAGGTTTCAAATGGACATTCTCATTTATCGTAAACTTTGCAGCAGAAACTCAAAGAGCGGAATTGAAAGAAGCAATATTACTTTTAGATGAACCTGCAAGAAATCTCCATCCAACTCAGCAAATGGGAATTTCAGATTTATTGAAAAATTTAGCTGGTTCAAACCAAGTATTGTATGCAACACATTCACCATTTATGATATTTGATTACACGCCAGGTAACTTACTCGTTGTTGAATTAGATAAGAGGAAACATCTTAGTAGAATATTTTATGATTATTGGAATGCCGATGATAAAACACTAACACCAATTTTGTATGGACTATGTAGAGGACAAGTAGAATCTATAGTAGATAGGGAAATAGGAACAAATTCCAGACCAATAATCATTGTAGAGACAATGTCAGATTCCATGTATCTTAATGCATTTGATAAATTCTTGCAAGATCCAAATATCTCAATGAATCCTCTCAATGTAATTGCAGCATATAATAAAAATTCAGTTTTACCATTAGCAATATTTTACAGAAATCATGGATATAGGACATTTGTTTTACTAGATAATTCTGAGGAATCTAAGCAAATATCAGCACAATTAATTTCAAATGAATTTTCATCAATACAAACAATCTTTTTTGAGAGAGAAGGAAAGAAACTACAATCAATAGAAGATTATATTGCACTAGAAGATTATTTGCACCCAGTAAATCAAACGTATGAAATCAAGCTCAGACAAGAAGGATTTTCAAACATTACTCCTAAAGATGTAACATCTAAAGAAGGAAAAGGTATTTTAGAAAAATTAAGAAAAATATGGCAAGAACATAGTGAAGATGACTGGGAAGAATTCAACAATGAAGAAATTACCAGATACATTTGTGAAAAAATTACCCTAGAAGAAGCAGGTTTCCTATCAGATAAAACCAAGGATCAGTTTAGATCATTATACAGACTAATTGCCGAACGAATCAGACAATATCAAAATGCAGTTACAAAATCAGACTTGGATAAATTCCAGAAGACTAAGGCTTAAGATTTAAGAAGTTTGCTCATGAAAAACACTAAACTAAGAAATAGAAAAACAGGAAAAACACTTTAAGGTTTAAGTGAGAGATGATGAGTTTGAATAACATGAGTAGATCCTCTACTAGAGGAGTTTTCCTTTCAATGGTGTTGTTATTTTCACTTGTACTAATTACATTACCATCAAATGTTTATGGTGAAGAAATTTCAATTTCAAGTATCGCACTAGAAGAAACATCCGTATTAGAATTAACAAATGATTCCACAGTAGATGTCAATACATTAAGAATATGGTTAGGAAGTGATTTTAATTTCAAATCATTTAAAACAGAAAAAGGATGGACAGGTGAAAAAAATTCTGCAGGTGTTATTATTTTTACATCATCTGAATCCATCAAACCCGGAGAATCTGTAAAATTTGGAGTAAAAACTGACAAAGTAAATCCAGGTATCAATTGGAAAGCACTTGACAATAAGGATACACAAGTTGGTACCGGAATATCTATTGCAAAAGATATACCAGCAGTAATTAAAAATCCAGATCCAAATCAAAGTACAACAAATACAGGAGAAAGTATGACAGATGAATCCATATTTAGAGTAATTCCTGAGAAACCAAATGTTGGTTCAACAATTAGAGTGACAGGAGATAATTTTGGAGCATCACAAGAATTTGATTTTTACATTGATACTAAAAAAATTGGTTCTTTTGATACAGACGAAAATGGTCATTTTATGACTACAATGAAAATTCCAGATGAACAAAAAGCAGATAGAATAGACTTTAAAGTTAAAGACAAAAATGGAGAAGAGAAAAAATTAAGTCTCAGAGTTAATGAAATAGAAAATAGAATTCCAATTTCTCAAAACATACCTTTAACAATTAAAGGGATTCCAGACATTGTTTATCGAGGAGACTTTTTAGAAATTTTTGGAACCGGTGAACCAGGCAGTGCGATTACCACGGAGATTAATACACCAGATGGAAGTGTAATCAATTCAAGAACAGCTGAAATAGATAGTAAGGGAGATTGGGAATTAGATGAACCAATTATCGTGGCATTAGACATACCATTTGGAAAATATAGTGCAACAATTTCAGATGGAAGAGATAGTAAGTTAGTTTATTGGACAGTAGAGTCAGACAAAAAAATCGTCATTGCACCAATCAATTTAAAATTTGATCCGGGTGAAATAATGAAATTTAATGGTACTGCATTACCAAATATCCCAATAGAATTTGTATTAGAAGATCCTTTTGGAAAAGAAATAGTTTCAGACATAATACAAATAGATGATTCAGGCTATATACAATATGAATTCCCAACAACTCAAAATACAGCTGAAGGAACATACACATTAATTGCAACCCAAGGAAAAGATAAAGAATTTATCTATACAGGGTTAGGTCAGTTACCAACTATTCCAGTTAACTTGGAATTTGATAAATTAAGTTACAAAGCAGGAGAAACTGCAATAATTTCACTATCAGGAAAGGCATCAGAAATTATTAGTTTGTTAATTGTAGATCCTTCAGATAAACCAAAAGGAGATTCGATATCAATCACATTACAACCAGATGGCCGTGGAACGCACTCAATAATTCTTGATGGATTTGCAGCTGGAGTGTATACAGCAGTTATCAGTAAAGGTAGTACTCAAAGTTCAGAAATTTTTACAGTTGGACTTCAAACAGGATCAGGTGAGATTAACATCAATACTACAAAATTAGAATATCATCCAGGGGATTCAATGTTAATTTTGGGAAATACCGGAGCTAATGTACTTCTAACTCTTACAATGACTAATTCAGAAGGGGATGAGATTAAAGTTAAAGAGACATTTTCAGATAAAGACGGAAAAATTTCTGAAGGTTCATTCAGAATTCCGACAGATGCAAAATCAGGAATATGGTCAATTAATGCAAAAAGTGGTTCAAATTTCGATAATGTTGAAATCGATGTGGTTACATCATCAGGAGAAGGGATGGTAGTATCAGTTGTAGATGGAGGTAATATCCCAGGAATAGGAGATACAATAGTAATCAAAGTATTTGGAGCAGAATCAAATGTTCAAATCGAAATAATTGCAGAGGACGGAGAGGTTATCGGCGAACTAGAAGGGGTAATTACAAGTGCAGGAGTTATTGATCAATTATGGCCAATTCCTGCAGAAACAGAACCTGGCACATATACAATCACAGTTACAAATCCATCAGATTATGCAGAAACCACATATGAAATATTAGGATAAGTTCAAACAATTTTATTTCACCTTGTTTTCATTAAATTATGAATCTTAAAGACAGAATAACAGATTATCCAAATTTTCCAAAAAAAGGAATTTTATTTAGAGACTTTAGTCCAATTTTAAAAGATCCTTCAGCATTATCTTTTGTTGCAGATGAATTTGCAAAACTATTTCATCCAAAAGATATTGATGTTTTTGCTGGAATTGAATCAAGAGGGTTCATTTTAGCATCAATTTTAGCCTCAAGATACAACAAGGGAATGATAATGATTAGAAAAGCTGGAAAGATTCCTGGAAAAACTACAAAATTAGCATATACAATTGAGTATGGAAAAGACACCATTGAGATTCAGAAAGATATTGTCAAAGAGGGAGAGAAAATACTCATTTGTGATGATTTACTCGCAACAGGTGGAACTGCAAAAGCATCTGCAAAATTAATTGAAAAAGTAGGAGGAAAAATTGTTGGATTTGCATTCATCATAGAACTAGTAGATCTTAACGGAATTAAGGGAATAAGTAAATACAATTGTAAATCATTGGTGAAATATTAATGGAAAAAGATGTAGAAATTGGAATTTTTGGTGGAACTGGAATTTATGATTCAGGTTTACTTGAAAATGCACAAGAAATTGATATAGATACGCCATATGGAAAACCTTCAGATACAATAACCGTAGGAACTTTCAATGGAAGAAAGATTGCGTTTCTTCCAAGACATGGTAAAAAACACACAATCCCACCACACAAAATTAATTTTAAAGCAAATATTTGGGCATTTAAAGAATTAGGCATTACAAGAATTATTGCACCATCAGCAGTTGGAAGTCTAAAAGAAGAATTAGCCCCAGGCCACTTTGCATTACCAACTCAATTCATAGACTTTACAAAATCTAGAGAAGGTACATTTTCAGAAGAAGGTAGAGTAATTCACATTTCAGTTGCAGATCCTTTTTGTCCAGAACTACAATCATCAATTCTTCAAGTAACAGATAACCAAAATTTGGATATCCATAAAGATTGTACTTATGTCTGCATAGAAGGACCACGATTTTCAACCAAAGCTGAATCAAAGTTCTATAGAACAACAGGTGCAGATATCATCGGAATGACACTTGTTCCAGAATGTCAACTAGCAAGAGAAGCACAGATGTGTTATGCTTCAATTTCAACAGTTACGGATTATGATGTTTGGGCAGACAAACCAGTCACAGCTAAAGAAGTTATTGAAACACTAACAAAGAATGTGGAAAAAACAAAGAAAATACTAACAGAGTTAATTGATAAAATTCCTAAAACAAGAAGTTGTTCTTGTGAAAAAGCATTATCTGAAGCAGAATTCTAATCATCAACAAAGGACTCTTTTGTGAGCCCTTCAGGAAGTGTCAAATCACCTTGAAGTAGACTTCTCTGAAGTAAATCTATTACCTCATCAACATCATAGCCCAATGTTTCCAATTCTTTCTCAGTAATTTGAGAAAGTTTAGCACCAATATTTTGTCCACCTATTCTACCAAATGCGATAGCTGTAAAACGAAATTCATTTTCATCTATTGTAAATTTACCAGTAATCTTTGCAGCCATTTGGCTTCCATGAATATTATTAATGTGAACTTTAAGATCCATTTCAAAAATTAAATTTCTACAGCTTTGTTAACATTGTCATCAATTAGAAAACTCCAATGTGTTTCATCTTCTACCTTGAAATCATTAATTTTAAGCGGAATAACTTTTTCATCAAGACATTCATGTTTTATTTCCCCATTTTCTTTTAATTTTACTAATTTCCATTTGTATCTGCCTTGTTGTAATTTACATACAGTTACTCCCCATTTTGCATCAGCATCAATTTTTGGCATTCCCACAGTTTCAGCTAGTTCTTCGATTCCAAGTTGTTTTTCTTCACAGAATTTTTTCTTACAAACTCCACATCTCCAAACATCAACAGAACCAATAGTTCTTTCATCAATGTTGATGTTTATTACACCAAAATAGACTGGCTGATGCTTACAAGTCTCAGTATCAATGCTCAATGTTGTTCACCGAGTTTTGGTATTATTTAGTTCTTGCATCATCATAGGGTTTTTCCAAAATTACTCCAATATTATCAACGATTTTGTTTCGTTTAAATTCAATATTTTCTCTCTCGCACATTTTTCTGTACATGTTTACTGCTGTAAATCTAGGATGCATAGCCTCAAACTCTGTAGGAGTGATATCAATAAAGGCGCCAATTCTCATTAGATCTTTTGATGCTTTTTTTGCATCATCAACAGAGATTTTTAATTTTTCAGCAATTGACTCAAATGACAGTTTTCCCGAGCAAGTAACTAACAAAAATATTCGTGCCTGGATAGAATTCAAGTGAATTTCAGATATTAGATCATGTTCAATTCCCGAATATGACATTATTTCTAAAAGAAATTGTTAAGACATAAAACATGATCTATGGAATTATTTTTTAATCAAGATTTTTTTAGAAATTTTCAAAGAGAATCCCATTGCAATAAAATGAACCACTCCACCCAATATTGCAGCATATAGTAAATTATCTAAAATTTTCCAAGTAATAACAAAAGATATGATTGATGGAACGGTGATTATGACTGCAATTATAGTTCCTCTTAATGCCATTTCGCTTATTGAAAGTTTAGATTCCTTGTTATCAGTCAACAAGGAAAATTTTAAAAATGGTAATAAAAACCAAAGATACTTTATATTTGGAAGACATTAATTTTTACTGTTTGTCGAGTCATAAGGGAGCATATTCAAATGAACAATCATTAAATTTTGTGATTCCCATTATTGTCATTTTATTTTTAGGAATCATATACATTATGACACAAAGAGCAGATTCAGGATTTGTTAGTTTTATCTTAATTGGTGCAGCAGCAATTACAATGTTTTATTGGGTTAAAATTTTAAAGAAAATGGCTAAAGATCAAAAACCCACATACACACAAGCTAGAGAACAAGAAACAAAGAATTGGGTCTATGATTTGATTAAAGGTGAAGGAGAATTTGTTTTTGTCGCAGAAGTTCCAGGGCCTGAAGATAAAATTGCAGTTAGACTAGTAGATGGTATGCTATACGTTCGCGGAACATCTGGATTTTCAAAAGAAGTTCCCATAGAAGGAGTCAATGAAATGCAAATATTTGATTTCAAATATAGAAACGGCGTGTTAACACTACGAATTAAATAATTAAAGACTTTTTGCTAATTCTAATTTTTGTGGTAGATATTTGTCAGTAATGTTTGTTAAACCGTATTTTGAGAAAGCCTCTAATTCAGCTTTTCTTTTTAATTTTAAAAATACATCAAGTTCTTTCTTCCAAATGCCATCTTGATATCTAGGATCCTTTTGTAAATCATAACATCTCTTAATATCAGATTCAGTCATCGGGATTGTTGGTAACTTGTACTTTTCAATATCAGTAGCCCATACTCCAACCCATTTTGCATCTGGAACTGTTAGTTCTCTAAGATGGGCAGCATTTGCAGAACCAGATTTTATTACCATCGCAATGTGTTCTCCATACACATCCCCATCAGTCAGAACAATTACAGGTAATTTCATTTCTTCATGTAGTCTTTTCAACAAAGTTCTAGTTGAACGAGGTGCTTGACCACCTGTATTGATGATGATAGATTTGAATTTTTTATCAACTTGCTCCTCAACAAATCTAGTAAAGAGGCCACCTTTTTCAATTGCAATTACAATTTCGGCACTAGTATCCACCAATTCAGCAGTAGTTAGACTAGGACCAATGGAATAACCATCAGGATGGTTTGATAAATTCATAGTTTTTCCCTCATATCCAGGAATGGTATACTCAATTGTTAAATCCCCAAAAATGGAGCTTCTCTCTTCAGGAAATATGTGGAAATCTTCTCTAGGCTTGGAGGTTACAGCCTCTAAATCTACAATGATGTTATCAGATTCAGATTGGTCTTCAAATTCAATTGCGAAAGCTTGTGATGAATAGTAGACATCTCTTAACGTAGATGACTTTTTTTCATGAGTTAATCTATTTGCAAAAAAGGCCAACCACATTAGTTGTGTGAAAGATCTCAACTGTGCAGAGTTTCTAGAACTTCTAACTGCAGCATTAGTACCAAGAATGTATTGTCTAAGTTTTTTATCATAAACAATGTTACTTACGGATCTACTTGGAATAGAGAATTTTGGAAATTGTCCATTTTCCAAGTCATCATATATTTTTGCACCATGACTTTTAAGCATCTCAAGAATGTTCTTTTGTTTTTCATCAGCTTTTTTGCTTCGTTCTTTAATCTTAGTTTGATCTTTTTTAGTTGTTGCCAATTTCATTTTCCTCCTTTGTTATTTGTTTAGATTCAACTGCATTTTCATCTAATAGTTTCTTGTAATTAGGTTCTTTCTTTTTTCCAGCAAGTTCTGTACAAAATTCTGCAATTTGTGGTAAATATTTTGCATAAAGATTTGCCCTCTTTTTTGCCATATCAGCTTGACCTCTTTTTGACATGTATGCTGCCAATTTTCGTGATAATAATTGTAATCCAAGTCTTAATTCTCGTTCAATTTCAGGCCTATCTGCCACATTTTCTTTTCCTGCAGTTTTGTATGGAATTCTAGTTGAACAAATATGAGATACAATGATGAATGGGGGTTCTCCTTTTATTTTGTATCTTCCCCAATCAGTTTCATTAATTACTTTGAGTACTACATCACTTCCTTCATCATATAGTAATGGGATTCTATTGGCATATCGATAAACATGTGGTCCCCCGGATTTTATATCCCCACCATAAGCAATACCCATCTCAATAATAAAAGGGAATCCAGAATATGCAGATGCTGGTCGCTGAACAACCGCAGTAAAATCAGGATTAAAGAATTTTTTAATTCCTTTTTCCAAAGGAGATTCTCCTAGTGGTGCCAGACAACTAGAATCAGGTGCCATGAAATCTTCAAATTTTTGAAGTGCATCACTCAAATTGACTAATTCTTGATTTGACAAAGTTCCCATTCTTTTTTCAGGCTTGAATCCAGCATATTCTGCAAATTTAACAGCAGTAGTAGGACCTATTCTTTGAAATCGTTTTGTAAGAAATGTTGTAAGAGGTTCGCCTTGTACAGTATTAGTTAGTTGTTTGTAATATTGACTTTCAGGATCCATATCAATTGATTTTGATTGTGAATCACCAAAATCCCAATAATGTAATTTTTTGTTTGGCATGTCAATGTCTTCAATTCTTATTTTGTTTAATTTTTCAAAATCCATTTTTAAAAAGGACATTAAAGATATTACTACTCTAACTTGTCGTGGAAGTGTTTTCCATTTTTTCTTTGCCTTGTCCATAATTGCAGTGAAGCTAAGATTCTTTACAGATAACCCCAAATCTTTTCTAACTTTTTCAATCATCGCATCATCAATTGTAGGAATTTCAAATTGGGATTCTACAATCATTCTTCGAATTCTTTCAACATCAATTCCATGTGGATGTGGACGAATAATAGTTGGAGGTGGAGGAATTTCTTTTACAAATCTTGGGTGGCTAAATTTTTGTTCCTTTGGATCATCAAAAGTAATTGAAGCGTAAGGAGTAATCAAAGATGTTTCATAAACATAATCTCTAATTTTGTTTCCTGCTTTTGAATAATCCCCCTCTAAACAAATACTCACACTAAGTCCTTTTTTTGAAATGTCTTTAGTTGTGTGTTTTACAATTACAGGTTTATTTTTTTGAATATCAAGTAATAATTCAAACGTATCTTGTGTAACACCATCTACAGAACTTTTTACTGTAACAGGCTTATTAGTAGTAATTTGTCCATAAAGAATTGCCATAGTTGCTCCAAGTCCAAACATCCCCCTTGCTTGTTTGAGTCCAAACTTAGAACCATAAAGTACAGTTCCAAAAGCCAATGGAATATGTTCTGCATCTATTCCAGGACCATTATCCTTTACAGTCAATATGTAGGGTTTAGGATCTGTCTTATCAGGTTCAACGGCCTTGATAGTCAAATGTACATCTGGAAGAATCCCTTTTTGGTCACACGCATCTAAGGCATTTTCAACAAACTCTCTTACTGCAGTGTAAAGAGATCTTGTAGGATTACTGAAACCAGCTAAATCACGATTACTGTAAAAGAATTCACTTGGAGAAATTTGGTTAAATTTTTCTTTAATCGAAGACATCTGAATCTTCCCACAATTTCATTCGTTCTTGTTTTGCTGTTCTGTTTGCTGCTTCCAATTTTGTGTAAACTGCACCATGCATACTTCCACTTGAAATTGAAGAGATAGCATCAACTGCTAAACGTAATTTACTTGAATCACCAATAATTGAAACAGTTCTTCCATAAACTGAGATATGAGTACCACTAAGATTTTCCATATTTCGTCTTGCTCTACCACCTTCTCCAATAATCCTCCCTTTTATCCTTTCAACATTGGCATTAGATTTTCCTGCAAATTCTCTAAGATCTATTACATGTAATGCATTTTCACCTTTTAGTAAAGTCATTGCATTTTCAGGAGAAAACCCTCTTCCAATCGCAGTAACAATTTCCATAGCTTTGAATGGTTGTATTTTATCAACATCACCTTGAGTTCTGATAAAAACTTCACCAGTAGTACCATCAATCTCTAATGAAACATAGCAAGCTTCTTCAATTGTTGATTTTACATTTCCAGACTTGCCAATTAAAGCCCCAACTCTATCATTTGGAATACGAATTAATTTTTCAAAGCTCATTTTACAATATCCTCAAATATTTTATCTGAATCTTCAACAGGGATTCCTCTTTTATTAAAGAATCTTCCAATGTTATTAATATCACGTTTAAGAAATACTTCGGCATTTGGATGCCTAAGATCAACCCCAGAACCCAAATCAAAAACAACCAAGCCTTTTTCAGTTTTAAAAATATTATATTCTGAAAAATCACCATGAACCAATTTTGCCTTTTTGTATAGATCATCTAAAATAGATATAGCTTGGGCATAGTCATATTCATCAACTTCGGAAGTGAGTAATGACTTTGCAGGAGTTCCACCATCACCAATAAATTCCATAGCAAGAACATTATTTGTAACATATAGAGGCCTTGGAACTGGAATTCCAGCTCGATAACATTGAGTCAGATTTCGATGCTCCTTTCTTGCCCACAAATATACAAGATTTTTTGTTCCTTTTTTCAGGTGAGAGAATCTTGGATCTCCAAGTATGTAGGGTTCGCGTTTTTTAAAATTTGCAGTACTAACCAAATAAATTTTTAAAGCAACATTAACATCATTTTCATCAACACCCCAAAAAAGAACAGATTCCTTTCCCGCACTTACAGATCCATTAACGTAAGCAATAACATGATCACTGATCATTTTGTAAAGAGTCATGACAGTAGGTTTATCCAAAACTTCATTGACTACTTTTCCTTTTTTGAATCCATCTTCTAATGGGGATCGTTTTCGTTTTGATCTTAATTTATTATCTAATTTAGATTCTAATTTTTTACTAATTATATCAGTCATTAAAAAGAAATACTCCTACTAGATAAAAGGGATTACTGTTAAAATCTAAAAAAATTTGTAAAGCAAAAATCAAATCAAACAATTTACATATTAAATATAATTAAAAACGGAACGTCAGAAATTATCTTTACACCATTTTCAGAACCAATTCCTAGTTTTAGAGCTAAAGATACAGTTTCTTTCCCAGCCATGTTAATTATCGAAGAATTATTCAATAAAGATTCAGCTTCATCTTTTTCAACAAATCTTTCCCCGTAATAATTTTCACTAATATGCATCGTTAAATCACCTTCAATAATTTTTTTTCCCAATAACTCAGCATCGCACATATTGAGCATTGATTTATTTTGATAATTTGAAGATTTTACCGAAAATTGCATTACGCATATTTACCTTTCAAAGTAGATTTTGCCCCACATGCTTCACAAATTAAAAATGATATTCTATTTTCTTTTAAAATTTTTGTATCAGGACTTTTACATGTTGGACATTCAAGGTAATCTTTTACATAAATTTGGAATAATCTTGTAAAGTCATCAGGAGCTCTTCTACCAACAAACATTGCCTTATCACCTAGTCTCTCTGCTGGAACTGCAAATTCTTTTGAAAGATATTGTAAAACTTTGTCAGGATCTCTTCGTAAAATCTTTGGAAATTCTGAAAAATTTCTTAGAAAGGTCTTTTGACCCTCCCACATCACATCAACAATTGGAAGTTCGAATCTAGTTTGTGATTCTTTATCAGTGTCACCTAGTTTATCCTGAATACGTTTGAGTAGGCGTTCATAGTCTGATTTAGTCACTAAAAAATGGTGCATGGTTGACCCTATATGGGTTTTGAAAAAGAGAAATCGTATGGGTTTTGTTGACGGTTATTCTTTTGGCATTGCACCAATACGGAATACGTTAGTTCCACATGTTGGACATGTGCCTTTTACAGCAGGACGTCCGTTCTTTAATGTAGTTTCTTTAGGATCTTTGATATCCCTTTTTGCTCTACATTTTACGCAATATGCTTGAACCATTATGGAATTTGTCAAACTTGATGGTATTTAGGCAGAGGCTGTGAAAATTATTTCACTATAGACTAGATGTGCGTAAATTTTTTTAGGCATCAAAATGGTTATTTTATGACTAATTACAAAAAATTCAATCATTTTAAAAAAAAATCTCAATAGTATTCTCAAAAATCATATTTTTTCTAGTTTTTATTTAATAAGTTGGGATTTCGTGGATTATTATCAATTATAAACTCCTTATTAGTAAAATTACAAAATGGCATCAAAAAAAGGAATAGCTGTAACAGCAATAATTTTAGCGGCAATTACAGGTGCAAGTTTTTTGGTATTGTATATCCCTCAAGATGTTGAAACAACTTTTGTCGTGTCAGATTATGAAAACTATCTAGATGGAGTTAAAAATATCCATGAAGTTTTACAAGAATCAATTGAGATTGAATATGAAAATTTAAAGACAGGGGAAATTTCGCCACAAGACTATATTTTAGTAACGGAAGTTACATCATCTCAGGTAACTACGCAAATAAGTGAATTTGTAACATCAAAACCATCAGAAGAATGGCAAGCAAGTTACATCAATTACATGGAAGCTTTAAAATCATTTAATTCACTCATTATAGAAACTAAGGTTTTAGCCAAAATGATTGAAAATGAAAGTACTGAAGATGAAATGAGTGAAACTTTGGAAAAAATTGACATGTTAAAGTCCAAATCCATTGAATTTGTAAAAATATCTGATCAATCAAGACCAGGTTAGCCTCAAAACAGAATTTTACTATTCATATAAGTTAGAAATCGTTAAAAGGTAATTCTGTAAGAGAAATAGAATGTCTCAACGAACCGGTAAAGTTGAAAAAGATGTCAATGCATCAACTGCGAATAAATTACTTGTAATTTGCATTGATAGAGATAATGATGTAGGAGATAAAGCTGGAATCATCACACCTGTTATTGGAAGAGATGCATGTATTGAAGCAGCACAGAGATTAGCATTAGAAGATCCAGAAGATGCAGATTCAAATTCAATTTTTGCAGCAATTAAAACATATGAAGATTTAATCAGTAAGGGATACCAAGTTGAGGTTGTAACTGTCGCAGGAGTTAAAGATAGAGGAGTTCAAGCTGATGAAAAAATTTTAGTAGAAACAAGAAAAGTTTTAGAAAAATTTTCTGCAAACGGTGCAGTTATTGTATCTGATGGAGAAGATGATGAAAGTGTTATACCAGTAATTCAAAATGTACTTCCAGTAGTATCAGTACAACGTGTAGTGATGAAAGTTAGTAGAAGTGTAGAATATTCGTATGCAGTTTTTGGAAAATATCTTAAAATGCTTGCATATGATTCAAAATATTCAAAATTCTTTTTAGGGGTTCCTGGAATTCTTTTGTTAATTGGTGGAGTTGCAACAGTATTTGGTTATACTGCAGAAATATTTGCAGTACTAGTAAGTATTTTGGGCGGTGCATTTTTAATTAGAGCATTTGATATTGATAGAGTCTGGTCAAGTTGGTCAAAGCCAACACCGATGGGTTTTATCAGAATGTTTACAATGGTTGCAGGAGTATTGTTAATTCTTTCATCAGTACCGGCGGGAATTAGTGAAGTTGATTCAGAATTAATTGAAACAGATATGCAATTAATTTCAATAATTACAGACAAAATAATAGTAGGGAAATTCATGTCCGGAGCGTTACCAATTTTATGGATTGGTATGGGTTCGATTTTTGCAGGTACATTACTTAGCAATTGGATTGGTGGAGTTCAAAGACAAATTAGTGATATTTTAAGAATTATCGTATTGGGTGCACTCTATCCAACGGTATTGCAATTTACCAATATTATGATCAATGATGAGCCTTCACTTACACTGATTCCTCCATTACTAGGAGGGTTAGCAGCAACTCTAGTCTCAGCTACGATTCTCTTTAAAAAATATAGAAAACATAAAGATCAAGAGATGATTTCAGACTAAATTTATTCAGAAATGAATTAATAATTCAAATTTCTGAAAAACACTGATATCCCCTATCAAATGTAAATTATCAAAGGGTGAGTAGATATTAGTAAAATCAAAGATTTAATTTTTAAGACTTCAGGACTCTATAAGATCTACAGTAAAAGATTAGAAAGTGAAATTAAAAGTGGGGACATTCCAAATCACGTCGCATTAATTTTAGATGGTAATAGAAGATGGGCTAAAATGCATCTTTCAATACCAAAAAAAGGTCATTGGAAGGGTGCAGATGCTGTTGAAAACCTTCTTGACTGGTGTGAAGAATTTGATATCAAAATTGTTACTTTGTATGCACTTTCTGCAGAAAATCTGGATAGAAATGATGATGAATTGAAATACCTTTACGAATTAATTCAAATGAGATTAGAGAAATTATTGAATGATCCAAGAATTCATAGAAGTAAAATGAGAGTTAAAGGAATCGGAAGAATAGAACTCCTACCAGAATCAATTAAAAAAGTTTTACAGCAATTAGATGAGGCTACAAAAGGATATGATAATCACTTCCTAAATATAGCACTTGCATATGGAGGACAAAATGAATTAGTAGATGCAGTAAAAAAAATTGGAAATAAAATAAAAGAAGGATCTCTTAATGTCGAAGACATAAACAAGAAAGAAATTGAATCAAATCTTTATACATCACATTTACCACAATCATCTCCAGACATGGTTTTAAGAACTTCAGGGGAAAAAAGATTAAGTGGGTTTTTGATGTGGCAAAGTGCCTATAGTGAATTAGTATTCATGGATATTTTTTGGCCAGAATTTAGAAAAATAGATTTAATGAGGGCAATTAGAACATATCAAGTGAGGAAGAGGAGATTAGGAAAATGATTGAAGAAACATCTGCAGGAATAGTGTTATTTAGAAAAGAAGGATCTAAAAATTTATTTTTACTTTTAAACTATCCTTCAGGGCATTGGGACTTTGTTAAAGGTAAAATGGAAAAAGATGAAACAATTCATGAAACAGCAATAAGAGAAACAAAAGAAGAGACAGAGATTGTAGATGTAGAATTTTTAGATAATTTTGAAGAATGGATTGAATATAATTTTCAATATAAAGGTGAATTAGTTCATAAAAAAGTAGTATTTTTCTTAGCTAAAACAAATACTAAAAATGTAGAAATATCTCATGAACATCTAGACTATACCTGGGTAGATTATAACACTGCAATGGAAAAAACTACTTTTGATAATGCAAAAACAGTTTTAACAAAAGCACAAACGTTACTTTCCAAAACTTTGTAATTGTAATTCTTTTGCAACTTGTGCAGGATTTTTTGAATTTAAAATTGTTCTTCCAACAATTAGATAATTTGTTCCAGATGAGATCACTTCATTTGCACTACCACCCTGAGTACCAACGCCAGGAGAAAAAATACTCAAATTTTTTCCTGCTTGTTTAGAACAGTATTGAATAATTTTTGGAAATGTAGCTCCTACCACAATTCCATCAACCTTTGCAGTTAGAGCCCAATTCAAAAATAATTGGTACAATTGTTGCTTTTTACCCATTTTGATTTCCATATCATATGATAATTTAGCCTCAGGTGCGCTCATATGACATAACGTAATAACGCCTTTACCATTTTTGTGAGCAGATTTTACTAGATTTTTTAAACTATCAAGACCCATAATCGGATTTGCAATAACTGCATCAAATCCTAAATTCCACAAATGTTCAGTAGTTACTCTATTAGTATTTCCAATATCATTAAGTTTGATATCAGCAATAGTTTGTAATCCATATCTATATGCAGTTTTGTTAATTTTTTGAATTTCTTTTCCACTCAATGGTAAAAGTAAATGGAAATTTAGTTTAATTGCACATAGGAATGGATGTAATTGCTTTATGTTTTGAATTGTTTTAGATTCTAAATTTTTAACAGAGAGATCATAATCATTGGCAAGAATGACTTTGCCATTTGTTTTTGATATCTGAGAAAGTCTAGTTTTGAAGGTGGCCATAATCTACTAGTGGGTGAGTGTCCTTTAATTTTATTATTTTGATATAAGAATACCCATGTTCAGATGGATTTTCTACGAATGTAGGTTCTGTTCCATTAGTTGTAGAGAATTTTAAAAATGGGTTTTGTGGATCTGAATTCAACACAACATGACAAAAATAAGATATTCCTTCATCATTGAAATTCATGAAAACCCCAATTAACCATTTATCATTATGGGGAAATAGGAATAATGGGAATGGAATCTCTTCAATTCCCCAAGTAAGTTTTGCTAGACTAGACATATCTTCTAATTGGATTGGTTGATATCTATCCAAAGTGCCATTACCAGGTTGTAATGTTTTCGGTAATGATTTGATCCTAACGATTGGAGAATAAAGTTTACTAGCATCGGAAGTAGTATCGACAATTTCTGATTCTTCTTTACCACCTTTTAATCCATAACAAAGATAGTGGCCGTTATTTTGAAGAGGAGTATAGTATACAATTGGTTTTTCTTTTAAAACATCCATCTGTACAGATAAAATCTTCTTTCCATCATAATCATGTAAAAATGAAACACGAGGAGCACGCTCTAATGCACAAACGAGCCTAGTAAATTCTAAAGTTGAGTTGACTTGAATGTAACGTGGTAATTTATCAGTAGTTTGTAACTTGTCCACAGGGATTTCCTGTTGGTTATCAAATTAAACTTATCCAAAACAAAGGAGCCTAGGTTCTTCTATCAATAACATCATTGACAGCAGGACCAGTTCCAATAATTGTAACAGGCGTGTTTAATTCTTTTTCAATGTTTTCAATGAATGCGATTGCATCTGCAGATAACTTATCGTAAGAAGTTTCACCTGCACAATCAGTAAAGAGTACATCCAATTTTGTTATAGAAATTTGTGTTGCACCATTAAGCATGATTGCACGCCTAGCTAAATCAAAATCAAAATCTGCAGCACGTCTTTGTCGACCAGTAACAGTGCCAAATTCAGACCAGCCTTTTTTTTCTGCATCTTCAAGAGATAATTCTTTATCAAGTGGTCCAGTTCCAACACGCGTAACATATGATTTGAAGACAACTATTACTTCATCTACTTTAGTTGGTCCAAGACCAATATCAGCACAAATTCCAGAAGCAGTAACATCTTTTGAAGTAACAAATGGATATGTTCCGTGCCAAAGTGAAAGGAATGTTCCTTGTGTACCTTCAACTAAGACATGTTCGTTTGCATCAAGTGCAGAATTTACCTCTAAAGGTACATCTACTATTAGTGGAGATAATGAATCAAAATCTTTTGCAAGTTTTAAAACTCTCATAGCACGGTCAGCATTTGCAGGTCCAGTTCCAGAACCAGTACTTCCAATTTTTTCTTTTAATTCTCCTTTTGAATCTCTAACCAAATGAGTTTCTTCAATAATTCCACAGTGTTTATCAATAAAAGAACGTCCTGTTACATCAAAATCTTGAATTTCTTTGTTGAGAACATCAGGATTGATTACAACCCCAGGCCCAATCATTACTTTGGCATTTTTATTGAGAAATCCACTTGGAAGCATTCTAACTTTATACACTTTATCTCCATCTCTAATTGTATGACCAGCATTTGGACCAGCGCCACCGCGTACAATTATTTTTGGATTATCTTTAATTGCTAAATATGAGATGATCTTTCCTTTTCCTTCATCTCCAAAAAATCCGCCAACAACAACAGTTGATGTCATATTGTTAAACATCTATTTGGTTTATTTAAGCTAAAGTATTTTCCATGATTTTATATTCAACACCGATAGGTTTAGATCGATGGTCGGTGAAAATTTTGCAGGTAATATTATTATCAACTTGGCAAATTTACCAGATTTTCTAAGAAATCCAATTTTAAAAAAAAGAATGATAGAATTTTTTTCATTGCCTGATGCTGACAAATCAGAAGTGATTAACAATGCATTAGAAGCTGGTCCTACAATTCCTTTTCCTAATTTTTCAAAACTTTTCAAAACATGGCTTAAAATTTTAACAGCATTATCAGAAGAGCAAAGAGAAGGATTATTTTCAGCTTATATTACAGAAGTTGCTCGCTCACCTCAAAAACTAATTGAATTTAATGTTGATGGGATTTTGGAGATATTTTTGACATTAGAAGAAAATGAAAAAGAAATTCTTGCAAAAACAATTAAAAAAATAATCAATAACTTGGATGAAGATTCAAAAAGACGAATGATGATAGTTATACCAGAAAATGCTAAAAAACACTTAAAATTTTAGGCGTCTGGTCGTTCTTCAGGTTTTCTATTATCTTCATTGGTGTAATCAATTACTTCTCCTTCTGGAGATAATACACCTACAAAGATTTTCTCATGCTTTTTCAATAATTTTCTATGATCCAACATAGACATGTCTAATTTCATTTCATTCATGACCATAATTTGATATTCTTTCCATTCAGCCCAACATTTGTTGCATGTAGGGTATTTTGCTGCAACAACTCCAAGCTCTTCACTATCTGGAATAGAATTCTTACATTTGGTACAAGTACGACTCATACAAATTACAAATAATGAACTCCTTTTATCTTTTATTGAATGTAAAACAATAATAATTATCAAAGAGATATGTTGGCATGAAGATAAAATGCCCAAAATGTAAGGAGAATGCAGAATTGGCAATGGATTATTCAGTTGTAAAATGTGGTTCTTGTGATTTGGATATGAGTTATGGAGAATACGTAAAATTTGTGGCTCATAATGAACCAAAATACTCAGATATTTTAGGGGATTATGCAGCTAGTACAGAAGGCCATACTTCAGGTTCTTTGGATGAATGGGATTAACAAAATAGTGTAATGATTCATCAGATTAAAATAATTAGTTAAACATAATTCTATTCATCATTGGAATTTGTATTAGAAAGTATTCTTAACCTGGTAGGATTTTTGGTAGGACTTGCAATTGGCATAATGTCATATATTGGATTTAGAAATACAGGTAGTCCAACATTATTTAGATTAACAATTGCATTTTCTTCAATTAGTCTAGGGTTTTTTGTCATATGGACAGGATACATGGTGGAAGACTTTGTAACAAAAACAGGAAGTGTAGAAAGATGGATTCAAACTTTAGGAATTGCAATTCAAACAGTTGGATATTTTTTTATTGCATTTTCACATAGCATAAAATCATTCTTTCCAAAATCCAGTTACTTTAGATCAGTAGGAATAATTCCATTATTCTTAGTTTCATCTGTTCAACTAGAGCATATTTTCAGATCGGTGTCATTCATCCTCTTAGCATACGGAGCAATTGAAACAATGTTATCATATTTTGATAATAAGAATAAAGGGGCAATCTCAGTTTCTGTAGGATTAGGGCTTTTAGCATTAGGAGAATTTGTGGGATGGTACTCATTTGTATTCCCTGAATCAATACTATACTCAGCATCAATGATTATCAAAATTGGAGGACTGATAGCATTATTCATTCCAGTAAGCAAAGTACCTTTAACCAGGATAAAATTTGATGATGATTTAGAATAATTATTTTTTTAGGCTCAAAATTTAAAATGGTTTCGAATTTGTCAAATTCTTTTATCTTTTTAGTATATTGGAAAATATCAGTGCCCTCTCATAGAAATTAAAATAATTATCAAGTGTACAAATGGCTGAATATAGAACACATATGAAAATTATTGGAGATATTCTAGCAACAACAAGAGATGACTTACAAGATGAAGATGGAGCATCAGTTACATACCTAATTAGAAAAGCAAACATTTCACATTCAAGAATTTCAACTATTTTGAAAACTCTGGTATCTCAAGGACTTTTAGAAAAAGTAGACAATCATGGTTCAAATAAATATAAAATTAGTGAACCAGGTAGAGAATTTTTACAAGCATATTATACATTTACAAACTTTGCAGACGATTTCGGACTAAGTATCTAATCTGTTACTTCTTCAGATTCAGCTAAATTATCATCAAAATCATCTTCAAAATTATTATCTTCATAATCTGTAGTGGACATATTTTTCAAAGAAGCATCTAAACTGTTAAAAACTTATTCAAATGAAAATGATAATTAAAGAAAAAAATGGTGATAGGGCATTGAAAGTAAGTTGTAACAAAGAAGGCATAGAGAAAGCTTCACAAATAGTTAGTAGTGGAGGAATTGTAATTTTTCCAACAGATACAGTTTATGGAATAGGGTGTAATCCATACAACAAAAAAGCAGTAGAAAAAATCTATAAAATTAAATCTAGAGACATCATGAAATCAGTTCCAGTTTTAACATATTCAATAAAAACAGCTGAAAAAATAGTGGAATTTGATCAATTTACTAAAAAAATTGTTGAAAAATTTTGGCCTGGCCCATTAACAGTAATTTTAAAAGTTACAGATGAAAAAATTAAAAAATCATTACATTTAGAAAACAAAATTGCAATTAGAGTTCCTGATCATAAATGTACATTGGAATTATTAAAAAAATGTAATTTTCTTGTAGGAACTAGTGCAAATAGTTCTGGGGATTTACCACATACAGATCCAGATGAATGTTTGAAAAATTTAGAAAACTATGATATTTTTATCGATGGGGGAATAATTACAAGTAAAGGGGAATCAACAATCATTGAGATAGAAAATGGGCAAATCAAAATAATCCGGGAAGGTTCTTTAACTAAAGATGAAATTTTACAATCATGAACCTGATAGTTACTTGTCCTAGGCACCTTGAACCAGAAACAGAAGAAGAGTTAATCGATATTTTAGATGAATTTGGAGATTCTGATGTTAAAGTTGAGATTACTAGCATGTCAGGAATATTGACTGCCGAAACAAAACTTGATCCAATAGAAGTTGTAAGGAAAATCAAGGAAATGCTTCTCGATGAACCATGGAGTGTTAGATATTGTAAAAGAATTATTCCAATACAGAAAATTATTGAATCAAAAATTGAAGATATTGAAAAAAGTATTACAGAATTGTCAAATCAAATTTTAGATGGGGAAACATACAGAATATCAATTGAAAAAAGAAATTCAGATTTATCAAGTAAGGAAATTATCACAAAAATTGCCAACAATATAAAAAATAAAGTTTCTCTGGAATTTCCAGATAAAATCCTATTAATTGAAATTTTAGGCAATAAAACAGGAGTGTCTATTCTTAAAAAATCAGATATTCTCAGTACCGAAAAAACTAAACGGAGTATGTCAGAGTAATACAGCAGCTTTTTCAACTAAAATATCAGCTAAAGGATTTTTTGAAAAAACTGAATTAGTATGTTTTGTTGTTATTTTGAATTGTTTCTTTAGAAAAGATTCATTATTTTTTGAAAACATTGTATTCGATATTGGTTTCAATTCAAGATATAATGAATCAAGAGTTTTTTTATTTCCAATTGCAATAATAGAAAAATTAGCATTAGATCTTATTCCAACATTTTTAATTGCATCAGAAATCTGTGTAGTTAAAGCAAATCTCATCAAAATATCAGTTTCAAGTTTTTTTGAAAGTAAAATATTATTTTTTTCAGATTCAATAGATAATGAAATAATTTTTTTTAAATGGTAATTATTTAAAATATAATTACTTGATACAGCCTGAAGCATAATCTTAGGGTATTTTTTTCTTAGATCATCAATGAATTTTACATCAATTAGTTTTTGACCTTTAATTTCAATAACCTGAACTGATTTTTTAGAAAATTCAAAATTAACTTTTTTTGATGAACCGCCATGAATCACAGGGATAATACTTACAAGATCATTTTCTTTTATTATTGTAGATATCCCATCCATTGCAGAAGAGTCAGCACCATTAATTGCGATTAAAACATTATCAGTGTCAAGTTTAGGAGTATCAGTAGGTTTTAGTTCTAATAGTAAATCTATCAGTTCTTTAATGGTTAGATTTGCCCGATCAATTTTTAATTGTTCTACTGGAAAAGACTTTTTCGCACCACCTACAAATTTTACAGTGAACATATCTATCTAATCTAAAATGAGAAATTATATTTAATCTATTATTCGGTTTTTTCTTCAACAACATCAGAAGATGCTTCTTCAGTAGTTGCTTCAACAACTGTTTCGGTTGCTTCAACAGTTTCTACAACTTCTTCTGCAACAACATCTTCAGTTATTTCTATTTCAGGTTTTTCTTCAACTTGTTGTTCAGCTTTTGATGCTGCAATTCTAGCCTGTTTAGCTTTTTCTTCACGAATCTCTTTTTTGAGAAATTTAGTGATATAGCCTGCAATTTCATTTTTCAAACCTTTAGAACGTACTATAGAAACCTGATCTAAGACTTTTTTATTATCGGCAAAATCTTCGCCAAATTTGGATTTATGATCTCCTAGAACTTCAAATGCAAGTTTCTTTGTTCTATCCACTAATCGATTACACGAAGGGGTATTTTATACCTATATTCCAAGAAATGAGTTTGAATTTGATTCTAACAAGGATGTCATCTCATCAAAAGGTTTACCTAGGATTTTTGAAGCACAAAAAATCACACTTGGGATAAAGCTGATTTGGCCAGATTTCATTTCAAAACATCTAGAAAATCTCACTGGACCATCAGTTTCAACAAGAATTTTGGATTCATCAGTTTTTGACAATAAAGTTTGCTTATCATTAGCATAAATCATCACAGGTCCACAAGATACAAAAAATCCCATGTCCATAGCTTTTTGAAGTTGTTTTTTACCTCCATCAAACCAATGCAACAAAGCATGTTTTGTATTATATGAAGTCATAATTTCAAATACATCATCAAGACTTTTTCTTGAATGAATAGATACAGGCTTGTTGAATTTTTCAGCAAATGACAGCAATGTTTCAAATACATGAGTTTGTTTTTTTACATCTTCATTTTTGTTAACATATGTCGGATCTAATCCGATTTCGCCTATTCCAGAAATATGATCATGGTTATCTTCAATTAATTTAGAAATGTTTTCAATATCTTCATTTGCACATTCAGGATGGATTCCTATGAAAGGTAAAACCAAATTACTTTTTTTAGCAAGTTCTAATGTCTGTAGTGAATTATTATAATCCATTGATACACAACATGCTTTAATTTTCAAAAATTCCATTTGCTTTAAGAGAAATTCCATATCATGAGCATATTCTGGATCAGACAAATGTATATGAGAATCAAAATACCAAGTCATTTCTTTAACAATTATTCAAATAGTCTGTATAAATCGATTCCTTTGTGATATTTTTTCACTCATTATCTTTTTTCAGAAAAAACTAAAACTAAATTCATGAAATCATCAGAATTAGGATTATCTGCAATGTATAGAATTCTAAAGAAGGCAGGTGCAGAAAGAGTTAGTGATGAGTCAGCAGAAGAATTAAGAAGAACAATTGAAGAAATTGCTGACGGTATTGCTAAAAGTGCAGTAGATATGGCTTCTCATGCCAGTAGAAAAACGGTAAAAGGGGAAGATGTGAAGTTGGCTTCTAAACCATTTAACAAATTCTAATCTAAAGAGTTTAATTGTTCATTTTGTGTTTTTTAAAATGGTACTCTGGCAGAACGGTTATGCGTGAGCCTGCAAAGCTTATACAAGGGGGTTCGACTCCCTCGGGTACCTTATCCTACTAAGACTTGTCCTTTCATCCAAGGATGAAGAGTACAAAAATAATCATAAGTACCTTTTTCATCAAAATTAAAAGTAAATGATTCGTATGGATCTAAATGTCCACTATCAAATAGATCAGAGGGTTCACCATAAAATCCTGAAGTGACACTGTGGAATGCAGAATCTTCATTTACCCAAGTAACTTGATTTCCAGAATTAATATCAAATACAGATGGAATGTAACATCTATCAGTCTCATCACATCCAGGACGAGAAGACTTTGTTGACATTATAACATCTCCAGTAATAACTACTTCAGGTTCTTCAGAAATTTTCTCTTTAGAGGAAGCAAAAATAACTAAACTAGTCATTATGATTGCATAAACTGTAACAATTCCAATTATTATTATTATTTTTTTTAGCAAATTATATCATTTCCTTTTCAGAGTTATTACATAATTACCTAATTCTCTAAATATATAACATATTAGAAGACACAATTGGCTCAAAACGGAAATGGATTGTTAGAATACATACCTGGTTCACATACATTGTTAGTTCAAAAAAATTCTAGCCCACCTCTAGAAGGATTTGCAGAGAACATACAAGAAAGCATTCAAGAATATGCTGAAAATTCAAAAAGTGAAGTAGAGAAAGGAAATAATTTTCTTCAATGGATTCTAACAAGAGTTTTTGAGGCTACTGAAGATGATGCTGCAGATGCTATTGTAGATGGAGCAAATGATCTTGGAATTGATGCCTACCTTCCAGTAGATTTTTCAGATAATACTATCAGATTATTCCAATCAAAATAT
>Ga0209665_1000465_pt1 | contig 31548 bp, 26 predicted proteins | sample SaaInlV_200m_DNA_2_FD_184675 | JGI IMG/M metagenome (GOLD analysis project Ga0209665, IMG submission 184675) | Marine microbial communities from expanding oxygen minimum zones in the Saanich Inlet - Saanich Inlet SI074_LV_135m_DNA (SPAdes) (version 2) | ecosystem: Environmental > Aquatic >... | reverse complement strand
AGGCGAAATCATTTTTGACTTTTATGATAAACTAAAAAGTATTTCTAAGGGGTACGCTAGTTTCGACTATGATTTCAAGGAATTCTTAGATGGGAAATTGCAAAAATTAGATATTCTAATTCATGGAGAACCCGTGGATGCTTTATCAACCATTTGCCACGCAGACGATGCGTATCACCGAGGGGTAGCCTTATGTAGTAAACTAAAGGAATTAATTCCTCGTCAAATGTTTGATGTGGCTATTCAAGCATCGCTTGGGTCACGTGTTATTGCTCGTTCAACTGTAAAGCAGGTAAAGAAAAATGTTACAGCAAAATGCTATGGCGGTGATATTTCCCGAAAACGAAAATTATGGGAAAAGCAGAAAAAAGGTAAAAAACGAATGAAAATGATTGGTAAAGTTGAAGTACCACAGGAAGCATTATTAGCCGTATTGCAAATTGATGATGACTAATGAAAGATTATTATTCTTTATCAAAATCTCCTTTTTATAGTTTCATTTTTACCATTCCATTATTTATTCTATATGAAATTGGCGTTATTGCTGTTGCAGATGATGACATCTATATTTTACGTAATGGAGCTGACGTATTTTTAAGACAAATCCTTGAAACATTTGGCGTCGTAGGTCTATATGGATTCTCTGGGTTGGTATTTGTTGGATTTTTAGCCACGTTTATGTATCAAAGACATACATGGGAAGAAACAACTCTTAATCGAAATACTTTAATTGGAATGCTCTTAGAAAGTTTTTTCTGGGCTATTATGTTATATTTTTCTCTTGCTAAAGTAATGCTTACATTAATGAATCCAAATGGAGTTATGATGACTCAACAGGTAGTTTTAGCATTAGGTGCAGGTCTTTATGAAGAATTTTTATTTCGTGTATTACTAATTGCAGGAATAGGCGCATTATTAACTTTGCTTTTCCAATGGAAGGAATCTTTAAGTAAATGGACAGGAATGTTTATTTCTGCTATTATTTTTTCACTCTTCCACTTTATAGGTGATTTCGGTGATGATTTCCATTTTAACTTATTTCTAATTCGATTCGTAGCTGGATTAATACTAGGATCATTATATATATTGCGTGGATTTGGAATAACAGCATATGCTCACAGTATTTATGATTTAATTGTATTAACTCGCATGACAACAATCGGATATTGACATCCTTTAAAAAACAGTAAATTCACGGCCATGAAAAAAAGATTTATACTTACATTCCTTATAACTTTGTTACCCATATCCCTTTTTGGCAAAGGATTAGAATATGCTCGCATAGCCATTGTGCCAGAATATGAAGGAAACAATATTGTAATATTTATTAGCGGTAAAACAGATTCTACTGGCATGAATGGTACATTGGAATTTGCTATTCCTCAAGAAACAGATTCATTAATGCAGATCAAATTCATTGATGAAAATGATGTTGACGTTCAGCCATTTCCCTATAATAGAAAAGCTGATAATAATTGGGTAAATGCGGGTGAAATTTCGGGCGAATTTGCATTTATGATAATCAGTCACCATTTCCATAATCCAGGAAAAAGGAATTTCACATTCAATATGGAATTTAACCAAGTGATCCACGTTTTGTCACTCGAGATTCAAGAGCCACCAATGGCAACGCAATTCCATTCATCTGAAGTAGAAGCTGAAATTGAAGATGATCCGCATGGGCAAAAGATTCATAGCGTGCATTTACACGAGTTTGAAGCTGGAACTAAAAAATCAATTCATATATCTTATAATAATGAACGTGGAATGACTACCAAAAATATGCTACAAGAAATGATAGATAACCAAAGTGATATGCCACCAGCACGAGGACAACAGAAGAAAAAACCTGTTGTAAGGCATAAACTATACTTATGGCAACCAACTGTCATTGCTGTTTTGTTGGCCATCATAATTGGTTTTATTTATTCTCAACAGTCTGCGACATCAGATTGGAAGTATTGTCCCTCGTGTAAAACGCAAACAACTAAAAGTGCGAAATTTTGTTCTGAATGTGGAGATACTATAGGATGATCCCAATATTATTTGAAATTGGGCCACTAACCATATATTCCTATGGTGCAGCATTAGTCGTGGCTTTTTATACAACATATTTTTTATTAAGCCGCGATTTAAAGAGATTGAATTATGAAGTGAAATTAGCTTCTGATATAATATTTTCAGCAGCTGTTGGCGGAATACTCGGTTCTAAAGTATATTATTTGATCGAGAATTATGATCGTGTTATTGAAGATCCAACTGGAATGATATTTAGTGGTTCAGGACTTGTTTTCTTGGGTGGCTTAATGGGGGGAACACTTGGTGTTACTTATGTATTGAGAAAAAATAATCTTCCTTGGTTGGTTTTTGCTGATATTGTAGCGCCCTTATTGATTCTTGGTTATGCTATTGGCCGTATAGGTTGTTTACTCGTGGGGGATGATTATGGTCTTCCCACACATTTGTCATGGGGATTAACCTTTAAAGATGGACTTCCACCAACGTCTACTCATAATTTTGCTTATTATTATCCTTGGGTTGATTTAACGGGATTTGAGCCTGGTTGGTTGAAAGTACACCCGACCCAACTATATGAAACACTATTAGGATTAGCGATATTTGCATTCCTATGGACGAAAAGGATCCAAGTGAAGGTTGCGGGCAGTTTGTTTTTTACTTATTTGATTTTGGCTGGATTAGAAAGATTTTTGGTTGAATTTATACGAACAAATGATAAATATTTGTTTGGCTTATTTTCTGGGGCACAAGTAATCTCTTTAACTATGATAATGATTGGAACATATTTTCTTGTCTATCCGTTCAAACAGGATGAAGATTTCCAGAAATAATTCCTTTATTCTTTTTATTCTCTTATCTCTTTCAGTCACGTTTGGGCAAAATGAGATAACTCTTTTAGCTTATAAAGCATTTCCGTCCATTTTTAAAGAAATGGACTTCAACCCAGACAAAGTTCAAGTTGGATTAGCTGACAACATATATTTATTGGATAAATATTCAAGGCAAATATGTCGTTTAGATTCGGAACAAGATGTCATTTTCTATGGTAGCTTTGGTCGAGGAGATAATAGTTTCTTTGAACCTGTATGGATTGGATTTACTTCAGATGGTTTATGGGTGTTAGACCGAACAGAAAATAAATTAGGTCAACTTGATTATCGATTAAATAAAATTAGATCTATTGAGTTAGACAATAAGACCTACCCGGAACAAGCTGCCATTGATCCATTTGGACGGTTTTTCCTTTCGAGTCACCAATATCAGATGATTCATGGAACTGGCCAGTCAAATGTGCTAGATGGAGCCATAATTGAATTAAATGATTATGATGATATTATGTCATGTGCAAGTGATTTTAGAATTAATGATAATGGAGAATTTGGTTTATTAACATTTTGCGATGGCATGGTACATATATTTAACTCAATTGGCAAACGGATCCAGGTGGACAAGGTTTCCTTAAATAATCCAAAATATTTGGTCCCTATTCGAAATAAATGGCTGATTCTTAATGAGATTGGAGAAGGGGAATATTTATTTACAAATAAATACGTTCAATTGCCGGGGATTGTAGGATTTATTAAAGATGCTATTTCTCAAAATAGAACACTTATTATTCTCTCTGAAGATCAAGTCCTTTATCTGAATGTTCCAACATTTTAAGCCTTGGATTGCTATTGGGCTCTTTATATTTACCTGTTTATATGGACAGGTTATATCAACGATTGATACATTAAAGTATAATTCAAACCAAAATTTATTTAAGTTAAATCATACTTTTATTATTGATAGTTCACTTATAAATATATCTCATCAAAAGATAAATATTGATTCCGTAAATAATGTTAAAGGATTAATCTTCATTACTGATTCAATCTCGAGTGAAGAGATCCATATTTTTTCATATTCATATTTACTTAATCCCCCGCCACTTTTGGTACAGCCTGATCTTCATCCCTTTGAAACAGGAGCAAAAACTTCTTTAAAAAGTCTAGAAGAAGAAAATACTATTCACAAACAAAATCAAAATAATATGCAATCTGCGGGCACATTTTTCAGGCAATTGAATATGACACAAAAAGGGGGTTCAGAGTTCTCTGGTGGAATGAAGTTTCAATTGCAGGGAAACATAAATGAAACTATTCAATTAAGTGGTTTCATTAGCGATCAAGAATTCCCATTACAGCCCGAAGGAAATTCTCAAAAATTAGGAGAAATTGATCAAGTGTTTTTGCAATTATCTCACCCAAACACACTGCTGGAAGTTGGAGATATAGATTATAGTCGCCATACTGGTAAATTTCAACATTACGATAGAAAGCTAATAGGTATAAAGAATCACTTTAAGCGTGGAGACATTAATGTTGAATCTATATTATCTACTACAAAAAGTCGATTTCGTAAAACTGAATTCAAAGGAAAAGATGGGATGCAGGGTCCTTATCAGCTTGCATCAGAAAATGGGAATATTGATATAATCATTCAAGCAGGAACAGAAAAAGTTTGGTTAAATGGACAGCAATTAGTCCGGGGGAAAAACCATGATTATGTCGTGGATTATCAAGCGGGTGAAATATCGTTTACAGCAAAACAATTAATTCACCACGATTCAGATATTTATATTGAATATCAATATACAGACTATCACTATAATAGGAATTTACTAGGAGCATCCTATTCGAAAAATATAAACGATAAAGGAAATATTTCTTTTCACTTAGTTAAGGAAGATGATTTTATATCTTCTGACAAGTCTGAATTATCTTCAGACGTACTTTCTGCATTAGAGCAGTCTGGAGATAATGATCTATATTTAAATGGAATAAGTGTTGATTCAACAGGTGAGTATTATTTGGCTCAATCTATCTTATATTACTTGTATGAGAATGATACAACATTCACTGAAAATTATGAACGTGTATCTGCAGTCTTTTATTATAATGAAAATGGAAATTATATAAAGAAAATTTCAGATAAAGGAAATTCGTATTACCAATATTCTACATCTCCAGATGAGAATGAATTGACATATTCACCTGGGTATTCGATTGTGAGACCAGAAGAATTACAATCATTCAATATTCAATCTGATTGGAATTATGATAATAATCTAAATCTTAAGCTAGAATTTGCTCAATCTATCCAAGATTTAAATAGTTTATCAAATTTAGATGATGATGATAATTTTGGTATGGCATATTATTTGGAAATTGAAAAAAAATCAGATCTTTTTTTACATGAGAATGCTCTAAATATTCACTTTTCTGATTGGAAAAAATCAATTGAATTTGCTTCATTAAGCAGGGATACAGATATATTATTTAATCGTGAATGGAATTTATCTAATGAACAAAATGGTGTTTTTAGACTCAAAAAAGGTGACATTACTGTCAATTTACCAAAAAGTGGAATATCGACAATTCAATTTTCTTCATTGCTATATGGGACAGATCAAAAAGAAAGATTTTATTTAAAACACAATGTAGTTAACAAAATATTTAAAGATTCATATTATTCCTATAATAGTGTTATGACGCAAGGGCATAGTTTTTTACAACAATCCGCTTATCTATCCATTTCATCAGAAGGAATGCACCCCTATTTGCAATATGTGTCAGAATTAGATGAACATTATAAATTATTTGAAACTTCATCATTTGGTATAAAAAAAATAAAACAACAAAATGAATGGAATATCAAAGTAAGCCATAGAATAGATGCTATGGAACTTGATTCATTATTGATAGGATTAGAAGACCTGCAAGAAGGTTGGTTCCTAGAAGGAGATTTATCTTCGAATAGTTCACAGGGCTGGCGAAAAGATTTTACTATAAGGAAAAGAATGCAAAATGATATTTCATCACGAAACGATATTAATTATACATTAGGTCAAGCGCAACTTTCTTACGGGAATAATAGGCATCCAGTTCGGTGGGATTTTCAATTGAATTCTGAAGAAACATATAAAGAAAATAGAATTGTTGTTTATGATTCCATTGGGCCAGGATTAGGATATTATCGATATGATAAAAATTTCAACGATTATATTGAAGATGAAAATGGGAGCTACATAGCCCAAACAGTATCTTCAGGACAATTATCTCAATCATCGAGTTTGTCCGGCAGTCATCGCTTTCAATATGATATGTCAAAAGAAAAATCATTTTGGAAAATACCACTTTCGATTCACATTGAAAATAGGCTCGACTATAGTGGAAATGAACAGAATATAGAGTCACTATTACTTCCAACGATTGAAAATCAAAATATTATTAGATCCCGATGGAATAATAGATTAAAACTTGATTATAATCCAATAATGGAAAAAATACGAATCCAATCTTGGCAGAATACTTCTAGGGATATGAATGGAATGGACCCGCGAGGGAATGATATTCGCCAATCAAATGAAACAGTATTTATGTTTGAAAATAATCGATCAAAAGAATGGAAATTATTTAATAAATCACAATGGACTCTTTTTAAGGTTGAATCTGAAATTTCATCTCTTCGTAATCGAGAAATAAATGGGTGGTGGAGTGAATTTGTACTTACACGAAAATTGAATGTAAATACAAATTATGCTCTAAGTATTCATGGAGGTCAGGGGAATGGATCTTATGGAATAGTTCCAATTAAAGCAGATGGAACAGGAATCAGTATTGAAGGGAAAACGTACATATCGAAAAAAGGAAGACTTGAAAGTAAATTGATTTGGAATAATATAAATTTAAAATCAGGAAATGTGTTACCACCTGAAGCGTTAATGGGAAACCCTGTTGGGAATGGACTTCGAACTCAAACTCGATTCCAATGGATAATTGATTCTCAATTATCGTTAAACATATCCCTGATAACCATACGTGATTCTAGATATGGATCTCTTATTACATTTAATGGGGAATTTCGTGCGTATTTTTAAATATGTGACCCTATGTTGCTATTTAACCTTATTAGTCGGTCAGACGCCTAAAAACGTTCAATTTACGCATTTGGATAGTATTGTCATTCATGATTCATTAAGAGTTTTATTGCAAGATGATAATTCTGCTCAATATGAATATCAATTAATATCGTTTGATTATGAAGATTCTGTTAATGTCAATTATGAATTATCCCCAATAGACAGAATGATAAAAAATATTCATTTCAATCAAGGAATTGGGATTAATCCAAAGATTTTAAGTCAAATGTTTTCTCACATTATATTATCGGAGACTGAAATAAATAATTCTTTAAAATATATTAAAAATTCATATTCTTTTATTGTAGATACTCCTGTCTATACTTGGGGGATTCAAGATGAAAAAGAAGGTGTCATTATTAATTTTGTGCCGTCATTTAAGCATCAGTTTTCTGCACTCATCGGAGCGAATCGAAATGAAAATAATATGTGGGAAGCTACAGGTGAAATTAATTTAAATGTTGAGAATATCTTTAAAAATGCAGAATCCATTAATTTATATTGGAAAAGATTAGATACGCTCTCTCAAGAAATTCAATTTCAATTTAAACAGCCACACACATTAGGAACTCCTTTTGGATTAAATATTTCTTTAGAAAGAAATACGCATGATGGGTATTTCACAGAATCATTATCACAAATAAATCTAAGCACTCACTTAAAATATATGGGACTTTTATCCTTTGGGTATGAAAACAGTAATATTTATGCAACAGAAGAAGGGATAGATGTAGGGTTTTCTTCTCATGGTGTAAAATCCATTATAAGCGAAGTTGAATCCATTTCTTTGAATAATCGTTGGCTACCCACTCGTGGCTTCTCTTATACGTTTACTGGGAAGGTTGGGAAAATTAAAGAAGATTTAATGTATAGCCTTATAATGAAAGGGGCACGAATATATCCAATTCAAAATAATTGGCTTGGGCACATTGGCGTTTGGATAGAACAAGTAAAAAGTAGAAATAATAATGTTCCCCAATCCCGTTATATTCGTTTTGGAGGAATGAAAACGATGAAAGGATTTCGAGAAAACGAATTCCAGACCACGTTGGTGATAAGTCCTGAAATTCAATTTTCATATATTTTAAATGATGAAATGCATTTTAGTTCATTCTATCAAACTGGTTGGTACGAATCTGATCAACCAATTTTACAATCTGTTGGATTTGGTCTAAAACAGGTGAAAGATAAATCCATTATTGAAATTTTATATGGTACCCCAATAGATGCTCCTATTACAAATGGATATTTGCATTTTAGATTTATATCTCGACTCTAAAATTGGGTTAGGAAAAAATGGGAAATGGATATCTCTATCAGTAATTTTAACCGATGAAAAAGAATCATAAACTAATAGCCATCTTGTCAATTTATATCTTGCTTCTGGGGTGTGAAAATAAACGAGAAGCACTTGGGGCAGATAATGAATTAATTGTTGTTTGTGCAGATCCAGATAAAGATATTATTTATGATTTTGTTCAATCTGTATTTGATGATACTCTTTTTACTCCACAACCTGAACCCTATTTTAAAATCAGATTTGTTAAACCGGAAGGATATATCGATTTAAAAGAACAAGCGTATGTTGTTGTAGGCGCTATTGGAGATGATATTCATAATGATGGTGTTAAGCTAATAAAAAAGTTACTACCCGAAGAACAATATCAAAGCACCTTGGAGAATGATCCCATTTTATTTACTCATGATTTATATGCATCAAATCAGTTATTTTTAATCGTTAATGCAAAAAGTAGGGACCAATTAATGGCATCCGTTCCTGCGAAAAAAGAATGGTTGAAAAATCAGTATTATAGCCAATTTGCAAAACGACAGAGTAAATATATTTTTGAAAATGCTCGCCGAGTTGAAGTGGAAAAAGAATTGTCTGAAAAAAATGGTTGGACCATGAAAATTCCATGGGGATGGGAAGTGATAAAAGATAGTTCCGATGTTGGGTTTTTTTGGATTGGAAAAGAAATGCCTTTCCAATGGGTATCTATTCAGTGGGAAGATGGAAAAACAATTGATGTAGTTGATGGACTGGATATTGGAAATACCATCTGGTCTTATCCTGAAACATTTTATGAACATATACGTTTTCATGATTATAAATTTAAAATGGAGAAAGTTTATTTTAATCGAATAAAAGCATGGAAAATATCAGGCATATGGGAATCTATTGAAGAACCTCAGGGTGGCCCATTTCTTTCGTACATTTTTTATGATAAAGCATCAGATAAAACATATCATTTGAATATGCTTATATATCATCCAGGCGAAGATAAATCTATATTTATGAGACAAATGGATTTAATAGCAAAATCATTTAGAGTTACAAAGTGGGTATGAAGAAAATACTTATAACAGGAGCATTTGGGCAGTTAGGTCGCGCACTTACCCGTGAGTTAGAAAATGAAAATATATTGCTATTGTCCGACACAGTTATTCCACCAAATTCTGATGGATTTCAATTAGATATAACAGATCGTAAACTTGTTAAAGAATCATTACCTGCACTTGAGCTTGATTTGATTGTTAATTTAGCGGCAATGACAGATGTAGATGGATGTCAGTCTAATCCTGATAAAGCATGGATTGTTAATTCTACTAGTGTGAAAAATTTATTGGATTTTGGACAATGTCCATTGATTCATATTTCATCTGATTATGTTTTTGATGGAGAGAATGGACCTTACAAAGAATCAGATGAAACAAGTCCAATTAATGTATATGGTGAAACAAAGTTAGAATCAGAAGAACTTATTTGGACAACGGGAAAGCGACATTTAGTCATCCGTACAAATGTGGTTTATGATTATGAGCCAACAACAAAAGCAAGTTTCCTAAAATGGGTTGTTGAATCTTTACAAAATGACCAGGAAATAAATGTAGTAACAGATCAATATAATAATCCAACTTGGACTAGCTCTTTAGCCGTTGTAATCAACCGATGTATCGAACTGGATGTAACAGGATTAGTCCATTGGGGAGATAAAGATTATTTGAATCGTTTTGATTTTGCCAAGAAAATAGCAGATGTTTTTGGGTTAGATAAAAAATTAATAAATCCTATAACAAGTGATGATTTAAATCAATTGGCTCTTCGCCCGAAAAAAGGAGGAGTCGATGCATCAATGTTATCTGTTGCAATCGGAATTGAGCCTCCGCTATTAGTAGATTCATTACGTTCTATAAAAGAAAGATTTTCTGAATGAAAACATTAATTATTTCTCCAACTTATAATGAAAAAAAGAATGTACCTATTCTAGTAAAATCTGTATTTGAGTTAAACCCAGATTATCATTTATTAATTGTGGATGATAACTCCCCAGATGGGACAGCAGATATTGTTCGCTCATTACAAGAAGAATATTCCAATTTACATTTAGAAGTGCGACCTGGGAAAGCTGGATTGGGAACAGCATATTTATTTGGCTTCCAATGGGCTTTAGATCAAGGATATGATCGTATGGTTCAGATTGATGCAGATTTATCTCATGACCCAAATGATATTCCTAAATTGCTTGCAGATTTAGATGAATATGATCTTGTTATTGGAAGTCGGTATTGTCAAGGAATTAGTGTAGTAAATTGGCCATTAAGACGTCTATTTTTAAGTTATGGAGCTAATTTATATTCTAGACTGATCACAGGGATTCCCATCAAAGATAGTACAGGCGGATTTAAAGCATGGAACCGTAAAGTATTAGAATCTATCAATTTTTCAGATGTGAAATCTGAAGGATACTCTTTTCAAATTGAAATGAATTTCCGTGCTTGGCGGAAAAAATTCAATATTCATGAACATTCCATCATTTTTGTTGATCGAACCATCGGTGAATCAAAAATGAGTCGTCATATTATGTATGAAGCTATTTGGATTGTATGGCGCTTAAGAATCTGGAGATTCTTCGGCTGGATTTAATCCGTTTCAGCCTTATTATATAAAATGGATTTATCTATTTGTATTGTGACTCTGAATGCAAAAAGAGTCATTCAAAATTGCTTGAATTCTATACCATCGGCAGTAGGAAATCTCAGGTATGAAATCATTATTGTTGATAATAATTCTCGAGATACGACCATAGCACTTATTAATAATCATTATCTCAAAACAACTTTAATTCAAAATACCACAAACGATGGGTATACAAAACCCATGAATCAAGCTTTAAGTTTAGCCAAAGGGAAATGGCTGTTACAATTAAACCCAGATATTGTATTATCGAAAAATTCATTGATAGGTTTAATGAATTATGCTATTAATCATCCAAAAGTGGGATTATGTGAACCGAAAATTTTGCACGAAAATGGTGAACTCCAAAAGTCTACTCGGAGAGGGTTAGCGAGACCACAAGCTGTCATGAGTTATTTCCTTGGATTGAGTAAGTTATTCCCAAATGATCAACGGTTTACAGGCTATCAACTTAATCATTTAGATGAAAATGAAATACACATCGTACAAGGAATTTCTGGGACATGTATGCTTACGCGAAGAGCAGTATTTGATGAAATCGGATATTTAGATGAAACCTTTTTTGCTTATCAAGAAGATTCAGATTTTTGTATTCGTGCAGAAAATGCAGGATGGGAGATTCATTATAATCCACAGTTTACTGCAACTCATTTTACGGGGCAGGGTGGATCAAAATCTGTTGCGTATTTAGCAAATTTTGAATGGCATAGATCCTATTACAAATATTATAAAAAACACTTTTCATCGGATTATTCATTTTTATTTAATGGTTTTTATTATAGTCTCATGATTTTTAAATGTATTTTCGCATCAGTTAAAATCGCAATTACGCACTAATTATTATTATGACTATCCAACTCCCCATATTATTCCAAATAATACTATTTTCAAGTATTGTTGGATTAATTTTGGCTTATTTATCACTCCAAATAGCTCCAAAATTCGGATTAATGGATGATCCTAAAAGTGCAGAGCATAAAGTTCATGAAGCTCCAATTCCTTTAACAGGTGGAACGGTAATATTATTGGTTATTTGGATTGCCACTTTCTTTTTTGATTTATCTGGAGAGAATCCAATAAAAGGTATTATTCTAGCCAGTTCTATTATATACATATTCGGCTTATGGGATGATTTAGAGCATTTAACCCCTACTATAAAATTAATTGGACAATTTTTTGGCGCACTGCTGCTTATACAAAATGGAGTTCAAATTCATTTATTTGATTCACCAGAATTTTTTATTCAACCGGGAGCACCATGGGATGTTATTCTCAATATTTCATTAACAGTATTTTGGGTTATTGCAATTGTAAACGCATTTAATCTGATTGATAGTTTTGATGGATTAGCCGTCGGATTATCCGCTCTATCGGCTAGTTTTTTTCTAGTGATATCCATTGCATCTGGTCAAACAGAAATGGCTTATTTTAGTGCAATTATATTGGGCGGTACCTTTGCAGTCTATTTTTATAACTCTCATCCTGCAAAATTATTTTTAGGTGATTCTGGTGCTCAAACATTGGGATTTATTTTAGCATCCATGGCTATTTTATATCGCCCAAATGCTGAAAGTCAGTTGTCTTCGTGGTTTGTGCCCATTTTAGTTTTTGGCGTTCCATTATTTGATTTATGTTTGGTTTTCTTCTCACGATTGAGACGGAGGAAAAAAGTGCATTCAGCTTCTAAAGACCATACATACCATCGATTAGCTCAACGAGGAGTAGATTTAGATCGTGCTGTTTTACTCATGCATGGCGTATCATTGATATTAAGTGTTGTTGGGTATTTATGTCTAAATTTGCCAGCATTTTTGGCAAACAGTATATTCCTTATCTTAATGAGTATTGCTGTATCTGCCTTTTTTATATTAGATAAAAATTATGAGTAGAGAGTTATGGCAAACTATTATCTAGAATTTGAAAAACCACTAGAATCCATTGATAATGAAATATTGGAATTGAAGGGGAATAAGGATACACCAGATGGTGTTGAAAAGCTCAATCAATTACAACAAAAATTAACCAATCAAATATCAAAAATACACCGTAGCCTGAGTCGTTGGCAAAAAGTGCAATTAGCCCGACATCCTGAGCGTCCATATACATTGGATTATATTCAGCATCTTTCTCCCGATTTTATGGAGTTACATGGAGATAGACATTTTTCTGATGATTCGGCAGTCATTTCAGGAATAGGAACGATTGATGGGCAGAAAGTAGCAATAATTGGTCAGCAAAAGGGGCGGAATACCAAAGATAATTTATATCGCAATTTTGGAATGATGCGACCAGACGGATATCGAAAAGCTTTGCGCATCATGAAATTAGCTGAAAAATTTAATATTCCAACTGTATCTTTTATTGATACACCTGGTGCATATCCTGGGCTGGGTGCAGAAGAACGTGGGCAAGGAGAAGCCATTGCGCGGAATTTGATGGAAATGTCTGCGCTAAAGGTGCCAATTATTTCAATTGTTATTGGAGAAGGAGCGAGTGGCGGTGCTCTTGGGATAGGCGTGTGCGACAGAATGATTATGCTTGAAAATACGTGGTATTCAGTTATAAGCCCCGAAGGATGTGCTTCTATTCTATTTCATGATGCTTCTAAAGCGCCTGATGCAGCAGAAGCTCTTAAAGTTATTCCGCAAGATTTAAAAGATGTTGGGATTTGCGATCGAATCATTCAAGAACCGAATGGTGGAGCTCATCGTGATTTTGAATCTACAGCCATTGCATTGAAAAATGTTATCATTGAAGAATTAGATACATTATCTCAAATATCACCCGAATTATTTTTAGATAATCGAATAGCCAAATACGATAAATTGGGATATTTCACAGTTACAGATTAATATGATAAAATATTCTTATCGTATGAAAGTCTTTTATAAAGACGTGGACAAAATGGGAATTGTATATTATTCCCGGTATTTAGAATTCTTTGAAGCAGCACGTACCGAAATGTTATCTTCCATCGGTTTAGATTATGAAAAGGTGGAAGAAAAGGGAGCTATGCTTCCAGTAATTGAAGCACATACTGAGTATAAGAAGGGAGCTGTATTTGGTCAGGATATTACAGTTCATACGACCATTGCAGAATTGCCTAAAGTGAAAATGAAATTTAATTATAAAGTCACGCATCTCAATTCAGATGAAATATTAATGACAGGGCATACTATTCATGCATTTACTAACCTAAATAGTAGACCTATAAAAGTGCCAGATTATATAAAATCGTTGTTGGAAAGACATATGAATTCTTAATCATTATTGATTAAGTAAACTGCAAATCCCGCTAATAGTCCCCCAAGAATCGTTGGCCATTCCAATGATTCACCTAAAAATACCATGGCAAAGAGTACGGCTGTTACTGGTACAGTAAAAATGAAGGAGCTTACCTTTTTCGGCCCAAGAATGACGGCACCTTTGAAATACGTTGTGGTAGCTAATGCCATGGCTAATACAGATATCGTAATCATATTTAACCAAAATACCCAATCATAGGAAAAAATAGTTGTTAAATCTGAGTTTCGAGCCAATCCGATACTTAAAACAATTGAGAATACATAACACCAAAATGTATAGGTCATAAAGGAGATGGAATCTTTTCCTTTGGCTGTTACATTTGTCAAGGCTCCCCAAGCAACTGACGCTAGTAGAAAATATATATTTCCAGACTGGAAAAAGGATTCAGATTGAATCTCCCAAAATCGCAGTATAATGAGACCACCCAAAAATCCAAAAAACAATCCCCATATATCTTTTCGATATAAAAAGCCTCCAAGTAGTAAGGCTGAAATTAAAGTTGTAAATATGGGATTTAATGTGGTCACTAAGATACCGCCAACACTAGCCAATCCTACTTGCGTTCCTTTGAAAAATAAATAATTATAGGCTGTAATAAAAATGGCGCCCAATAGAATATGCATTCCATTTTTAAGGGAGATCTTAAAAGTATTATTGGTGAAATAAACAACTGGCGCAAATGAGAGTGTAGCAAATATAAATCGCCATACCATAATGACCGGTGGATCTGCGTAAAAACCCAATACTTTTGCATTTGTCCATGAAAGCCCCCAGGCAGCCATGGCTAATAGTAAATATAAAGTTAATCGTGATTCAGATTTTTTGTCTGTGGACCCCATTCAATAAATTACAACATTTCAGTTAATAAATATCTGATTTGGTTTCTTTCATTGTATTGGCTGAATTGTAGTTATTTCAAAAATTACGGAGAAAATATCCAGAATCTATATTGGTCATTACGTTCATGATGAGCAATAAGTAACAATGGCATATAAGTGGAAATGAAGCTCCTTGAGTGTTGTTTGTCTTTTAATGAATTTAATTTTAGATTTCCCTTTCACAATATATATCAGGAACTATAAGTATGAAACATATCAAATTTATTTTAATCACTTTTTTTTGCGTGCCGCTATTTGGTCAAACCGTTACGGATATTGACGGAAATGTTTACCAAACTGTTATTATTGGTAACCAAGAATGGATGGCAGAAAACCTGAAAGTAAGCCGTTACCAAAATGGCGATTCTATTCCAACAGGATACAGCAACACAGATTGGTCGAATCTCTCCACGGGAGCTTATGCTGTATATAATGATGATACGACTAATTTTAATACCTACGGCTATTTATATAATTGGTATGCAGTGAATGATACCCAAAACATTGCCCCGGCAGGTTGGCATGTGCCAACAGATGATGAATATAAAGAATTAGAGATGGCATTGGGGATGAGCCAAAGCGAAGCAGATGGGACTAGTTGGAGGGGCACAAATGAAGGATCTCAACTAGCTGGTAATGATACATTATGGAATAGTGGAAATTTAGAAAATAATTCTGAGTTTGGAGCATCTGGATTCAGAGCCTTGCCTAGTGGATATCGTGATCCAAATGGAAGTTATTTCAATTTAGGGAGTCACGGTTACTTTTGGTCGTCCACAACGGGAAGTGGTATCAGTTCATGGAAAAGAAGACTTAGCTATTTCGATTCGGCAGTGTACCGTTACGTTTACAATAGGAAAAGTGGTTTTTCAATTCGATGTATTAAAGATTCGTCTGCCACTAATTATAGCCAAACATACGTCCCCGATGATAATTTTGAAGCTTACTTGGAAGCCAATGGGATGGGGAATGGCATTGCCAATGATGATTCTGTTACGACGGCGAATATTGATTCGGTAATAACTTTAGATATTGCTTCAATGGGAATTGCTGATTTAACTGGGATTGAAGATTTTCTTACTCTTGAAAATCTGAGTTGCGAATGGAATAATCTTACCGCATTAGATTTAAGCGCAAATATTTTGTTGGATTACCTAAGATGTAATAATAATAGTATTGCCACTTTGAACGTAAATAACAGTACTCAGTTAACGCGACTTTTTTGTGACCACAACCAACTAACGGTATTGGATGTAAGCAACAATTCTGTTTTAACTCACTTGTTTCCATCTTACAATGATTTGACTGAATTGGATGTAAGTGCAAATCCATTAATGGAAAAAATAAATTGTGGACGAAATAATATCACAAGTTTAGATGTGAGTCAAAATCCGGCATTATGGTATTTTGGGTGCATCGAAAATAATCTCACATCATTAGACTTGAGAAATGGAAATAACACAATTCTAACCGCTTTTAACTCTACGAATAACCCTGATCTTACCTGTATTGATGTGGATAATGTAGCGTGGGCAGATACAGCGTTAGCATATATTGATTCTTGGACATCTTTTAGTGAAGATTGCTCTGCTGGCGGTGGCGACCAAACCTACGTCCCAGATGACAATTTTGAAGCATACTTAGAAGCCAACGGAATGGGAAATGGCATTGCCAATGATGATTCTGTTTTAACAGCCAATATCAATACAGTTACAAACTTGAATGTCGGGAATCAAGGTATTGCCGACATGACAGGTTTAGAAGATTTCACAGCCTTAATTTCTTTGAAGTGTAATACTAATCAACTCACAAGCTTGGATGTTAGCGCTAATACAGCTATAACTGAATTGTGGTGTTTTTTTAATCAACTCGCTAGTCTTGATGTGAGTGCAAATACGGCTATAACTAAATTGCGGTGTAACAATAATCAACTCACCAGCTTGGATGTGAGTACAAACACAGCGTTAACTGAACTAATTTGCTCTTCTAATCAATTGACTAGCTTGGATGTGACTGCCAATACAGCCTTATCCTGGCTCAGTTGCGCTTCTAATCAATTGACCAGTTTGAATGTGGCTGCCAATACGGCATTAACCTATCTTGGTTGCCGTAATAATCAATTGTCCAGCTTGGATTTAAGTGCAAATACGACCTTGACCTATCTCCATTGCTTTGCAAATCAATTAACCAGCTTAGATCTGAGTGCAAATACAATTTTATCTTATCTTGGTTGTGATAATAATCAATTGACCAATTTGGATCTGAGTACCAATACAGCCTTAACTCAACTCAATTGCTATTCTAATGATTTGACCAGTTTGGATGTGACTGCCAATACGGTCTTGATAGAGCTCAGATGCCATAATAATCAATTGTCCAGCTTGAATGTGAGAAATGGCAACAACACAAGTATAACTACATTTAATGCCACGGTAAATCCAAATCTAACTTGTATTGATGTGGATAATGTAGCGTGGGCAGACTCAGCATGGACCGAAATTGATTCATGGACATCTTTTAGCGAAGATTGTTCTGCCTTGGATGTATTGGAAGAACCAATACTGGTTACAGAGTTTAAATTGCACGATGCCTATCCAAACCCATTTAATCCAACAACAAGGATCAGTTACGATTTACCGGACGATGCGAATGTATCTATCACAATTTATGATTTGATGGGACGCAAAATTCGCACTTTGGTCAAGGAGAAAATATCAGCTGGTTATCATGCTTCTATTTGGAATGCAAGGAATGATATGGGTTCGTCGGTTGCGGCTGGTGTATATATTTACACAATTACCGCAAATGATTACAGAGATGTGAAGAAAATGATTCTACTAAAATAGATTCCTCAGCCTACGGCTAATGGAATGATTATTTTTTGCTTACATTCTAAAAACAGGGAATTGCGTTTCTTGAGTGGGATAGCTGTTTACAGTCCTTAATGCTTCGATTAGAATATGCCGTGTTTCTGTTGGTTTAATGATGCCATCATCCCAAAGGCGAGCACTGGCATAATAGGGGTGACCTTCTTTTTCATATTTGTCTAAGATGGGTTGTTTTAATTTGGATAATTCTTCATCTGACATTGTTTTACCTTCTGATGCAAGTTGGTCTTTTTTAACCATGGCTAATACATTTGCTGCTTGTTCTCCACCCATGACTGAAATCCGAGCATTGGGCCACATCCATAAAAAACGTGGTTGGTAAGCACGTCCAGCCATAGCATAATTTCCAGCCCCAAAACTTCCGCCAATTATGACAGTCAATTTTGGTACATTTGCTGATGCAACCGCTTGAACCATTTTTGCGCCGTTTTTTGCAATACCACCCGCTTCAGCTTTTTTGCCCACCATAAATCCGGTTATATTCTGTAAAAAGAGTAATGGGATTTTGCGTTGTGCGCAAATTTCCACAAAATGGGCTCCTTTGAGAGCTGTTTCACTTATTAATACGCCATTATTCGCGACGATGCCAATAGAATATCCACCTATTTTCGCAAAGCCAGTAACGAGAGTTTTTCCATAGTCTTCTTTGAATTCTTCAAACTCGGATTCATCTACCAAACGAGCAATAATTTCTTTTACATTAAATGTTGTACGATGATTCTTTGTTAAAATGCCTAATAATTCATCCTGTTCATACACAGGTTCTTTAAAATCACTCGGAACAACAGTAGGTGCATGTTGGAAATGTTTTATAATACCACGGATTTTTCGAATTGCTTCATCATCATTCTCAGCATAATGATCTGCAACACCAGATATTCGCGTATGGAGTTTTGCACCACCTAATTCTTCTGCTGTTGCTGTTTCACCTATGGCTGCTTTTACGAGTGGGGGGCCACCCAAAAATATAGTTCCATTTTTTTCAACAATAATAGCTTCATCGCTCATTGCTGGTACATAAGCACCCCCAGCAGTACATGAACCCATGACGGCGGCAATTTGCGGTATTTTAGCTGCACTCATTCTAGCTTGGTTATAAAATATTCGCCCAAAATGATCTCGATCAGGAAAAACTTCATCTTGCTTTGAGAGAAATGCACCACCACTATCTACCAAATAAATACATGGGAGATGGTTTTCCATTGCGATTTCTTGTGCCCGTAAATGTTTTTTAACTGTTAAAGGATAGTAGGTGCCACCTTTTACCGTTGCATCATTGGCGACAACTACGCAAGGATGACCCTGAATAGTTATAATACCTGATATGATTCCCGCAGCTGGGACAGAGTCATCATACATTTTATACGCTGCTAATGGAGAAAATTCTAAAAACGTAGAGTTAGGGTCTTTTAAAGTGTTTATGCGATCTCTAGCGGTTAATTTGCCTTTATTTTGATGCTTTTCTACACGATGCGGTGGACCCATTCTCTCAATAGTCTTTAAATGCTCATCTAAATCCTTAGCTAATTGCTCATGGAATGCATAATTCGACGTATATTTTTCTGAGTTAATGTCAATATTTGACTCAATTTTTGGCATGATGAACCATATCCTTTTCTAAAATGGATTGAATGAATTGTCCGGCTTGCTTCAATTTATCTCTATTTATGCCAGTGGACAAATTGGATGTTTCACAAATATCTATGAGTTTCTCCGTAGAAATATTCCCTGATGCTCCTGGTGCATAAGGACATCCTCCGATACCACCGGCAGATGAATCAAACGATCGAATACCCATTTCAATTCCTTTCCTAATATTCTTTGAAGCAAAATCATACGTATCATGACAATGTAGACTGAAAAGTGATGCATCCCAGCGAGATAGTAGTAGAGTTAGTAATTTTTCTGTTTCGTCGGCAGTTGCTTTTCCTATGGTATCACCCAAGGAAATATCTTGTATACCAAGATCTATATATTTCTCTATGACTGGAATGACAGATTTAGCGTTTATTTCACCTTCGAAAGGGCAATGCCAAACAGTGGAAATATACCCCCGTACATGTAGATTCCCCCAGAGTGGAGCCATATCATTGAACCGTTTAAAACTATCTTCAATGGAGCAATGTATATTTTTCATAGAAAAAGTTTCACTTGCTGCAGTAAATAAAGCTATAGATTTATATTCAGATTTAATGGCATTCTCTAGCCCAATATTATTTGGAACTAGAGCTGTATATCGTGTATGATTATTTTTGTTTATATGACGAGAAACATCTATTGCATCTGCTAACTGTGGAACCCATTTTGGCGAAACAAAACTAGTTACTTCAATTTCAGGTAAACAAGATTCAGTTAATAAATTGATATATTTAATTTTGTCCTGAAGTAAAATTATATCCGAAATACTCTGCAATCCATCCCTAGGACCCACTTCAACAATGCGAACGTGTCCATTGGATTTAGTCATATTTAATCTTTTTGCCAGGATGGCTTTCGTTTTTCAATAAATGCCGAAAGGCCTTCCTGACCTTCTTCACTAGCACGCATTTCTGTAATAACATCTTTGGCGTCATAAAGGTCCATATTTTTAATATAATCTTTAAACATAGCTTGAGCTTTTGGGCTGCCTTTTTTTAACTGAGAAATAGTATTCTTAAGGAGATCTCCAATCTGATCAGCCGGTATGGCATATTGAATAAGCCCAATCTTCTCTGCATAATGGGCATTGAATTGTTCGCCAGAAATACCTAAGGCACGAAAGGCAGATAACCCAATTTTATTAACAGTATAAGGTCCAATAATAGCAGGAATTATACCGATGAGAACCTCACTCAAAGCAAAAAGAGTATTCTCTTCAGCAATAGTAATATCACATACATTACAAAGGCCAAATCCTCCGCCAAATGCATGCCCATGTACAACACCAACAACAGGTTGGGGGCAATGATCTGCCGCATAATATAAATCAGCTAATAATTGTGAATCTGTCCTGTTTTTTTCTTTAGCTTGTCCACCAGAATGTTTCATATGCTGTATATCTGCCCCAGCGCAAAAAGAATCCCCTTTTCCTCGTAAAATGATTATTCGAACTTCAGATTGTTTTGATAGGTGGGTGAAGCAATCAGTTATTTCTTTCATCATTGGTATATTCATGGCATTACGAACTTCGGGACGATTAAGAGAAACGGTCGCGACAGAGTCACTTATATTGAGAATGATATAATTATAATCCATATATTTGATTCCTATGTATCATATAACTGCATCAAAAGTTACATCAAAATTAGTGGAATTAAAAAAAAAGGCCCAATTTAGAATCAGGCCTTTTTTTAAAAGAATTAAATTATAACTAAAAGTAATACTTTCGATTATCAACAATTTCAGCATTCCTTTTTAATTCTCCGAGCCAGGATTGGAAAAACTGGTTTTGTTTTTTAGTTAGTAGATCTGAATATATTTTTTCCTTTTGAACTGCAAAGTCAGCGGAATCAAATTCAGCTACTTGTAGTAACTCCACAACAGCATAACCACGTGGTGTTTCAACAGGACCAACTAAATCGCCTGGTTTAGCTACGAGAAGAGCTCCTATCATAGAATGGCTCCGACCAATAGAATTAAAGCCACGACCTAAAGGTTTACTATCATTAGTGATTGGCTCATATGCTTTTTGATCGTTAAGTACTTTAGTAAAAGAACCAACAGTAGTTGCTTCTATTAAAATATCACCAGCTTTTTCTTTAGCAATAGCATCTTCTTTTTCAGTAGAGAGAATACGAATTATGTCAGCTTCCACATCAACCATAGGAGCAATACCTGCTTCAATAGCTGAATCTGTTACAGCAACAACAAAATGCTGATCCGTTTCAAATACGGTTGATACAGAGCCAACCGGGTTGTTGAAAGCAAAACGAATAGCTGAACGAAGTGAGCCAATATTTGGTAAGAAAGAAGCATCTTCTTTAATACTGGTAGCAACAATTGGTTCTACTTTATGTGAATCAATTGCAGCAGAAAAACCATTATCTTGAGCATCATAGCTAAAAAGAGTGGAAGCTTGTTTTAGATTATCGAGTGTCATAGCACTAATATCAAATTTTAATAAAATATGTGCAGCATTCACTTGCTCTTTCCCATTCTCAGTTTTTTTATCTTTTACATGAATAATGTGGTAACCAAATCGTGACTTTACAGGACCGACGAATTCACCTTTTTTAGCACCAAAAGCAGCTTCTTCAAAAGGTTTAACCATTCGACCTTTTTCGAACCACCCAAGTTCTCCACCAATATTTTGGCTGCCTGGATCCTGAGAATATTCTGCTGCCAATGCACCAAAATCTTCACCAGCTTTTACTTGTTTAATGATCTTGGTCGCCAAATCAGCCATTCGAACGGTATCTTCATTTGATGCTTGTTTTTCCCATGCGACAATTCTCATATTTCTGAGAGGTCCACGTTCAAAATCAGATTTATTCTTTTTATAATAAGATTGAATTTCTTCAGCAGTTGGTTTCTCAATTTCTTCTGAAACAGCTTTCCGAGTTACATGAATACCATTAATTGTGTAATTAATATTTGATCGAGCATATTCTGTTTCTACATCGCCGGGTGTAACCACTACAGATGCTGTTAAGAATTGTTGCAATTTATAATTTGGGAGATAATTGGTTTTCATGAATGATTCAATCGGTGCCCATTCATTTCCTTGCGGGTTATGAATGGCTTCCTGATACTTCACGAAATCGAATTGTCCATTAGTCATAAAATTTGGATTATTCTGCAAAAAGAGAGGAGGGTTATTCTGTAGATGAAAAACAACTTCTTCATCGGATGCTGTTAATCCCAATTCTTTTACTTCTTGTGCAATTAATAATTCTTGCACCAGATTATCCCAGGCTTGTTTTCGAGCTTGTTCGAGATTTTTGTCTGTTATTTGCTGCCCATTAGCCCGAACATTATCTAGGTTTTGGCTTACAAGTTGATTGAAATATTGAGGAGAAACATCTTGATCGTTAATGCGAGCAATCACTTTTGATGGATCTGTACGATTGAATATTTGATCTAAAATATCGGCTCCACCGACGAGTCCACCGACTGTCATGCTGAGTATAAATAGTGCTAATACTGCCCACAAAACTGCGTGCATCCGATTTCTCATGGATGTCATTAATGCCATATAATTGTCCTTTTAGGAATGTGTTATGAAAGGTTTATGTTTAAAAATTGGAGGCGAATTTAGGGAATGAAGGATGATGAAACAATCGCCAAGAATGTTGTATCTTTTCCCTATGAATGAAACAACAATACAAATAGCTCAAGTCACAAAACATGGTGCACCTAATGTTATGCAATTTAAAGAGTCATTAATAGCTAATCCAAAACCAAATGAATTACAAATTGAAATTCATTTTTCAGGAATTAATTTTGCAGATATTTTAGGGCGAATGGGGTTGTATCCAACAGCACCAAAACCGCCTTATGTTCCTGGTTTTGAAATATCGGGTAAAGTTGTTGCTGTCGGTGATGACTCACTATTACCTTGGATTGGAAAATCAATAATGGGAATGACACGTTTTGATGGCTATGCATCAGCTACAAATATTCCAGTCGACCAAATATTCGAAATAGATGAAACATTTTTGGAAAAGGGAGCAGCTATTCCTGTAAATTATTTGACAGCCTATTTTATGATGATTACACAATGTAATCTTCAGAAAGATGAGTGGGTTTTAATTCATGGAATTGGAGGTGGAGTAGGCATTGCGGCTATTCAAATCGCCCAGAAATTAGGTGCAAAAATTATTGGGACTGCATCAAAAGGAAAACATGAACGCCTAAAAAAGATGGGTATTGATCATCTCATTGATTATAGGACAGAAGATTTTAAGAAAAGAGCCTTAGATATTACTGAAGGTAAAGGTGTTCAAGTGGTTCTAGACCCTCTGGGTGGAAAAGCGTTAAAGAAAAGTTATGATTCTTTATCTGAATTTGGACGATTAGTTGCCTATGGTTTTTCGCAAGCAGCACCAGGGTCTACAAAAAATTGGTTTAAAATTCTCCCGGAATATCTCGGAATGCCAAAATTTGATCCAATGAAACTTATGATGCAAAATAAAGGTGTTTTTGGATTTCATTTAGGGATGCTTCGAAAAAGACAAGATTTAGTACAACACACATCCCAATTATTAATCGATTGGTTAAGTGATGGAACAATTTCGCCCTTAGTGGATACGGTATTTCCGTTAAGCGATATACAACAAGCTCACCAGTATATTGCAGACCGAAAAAACTTTGGTAAAGTTCTGTTGTCAGCTAAAAATGACAATTGATAAACTTAATAAAGAATTAACAACCTGCACTTTATGTCCGCGTTTAGTTGAATTCAGGCAAAAAATAGCAAAAGATAAAAGAAAATCTTTTGAATCATGGAAATATTGGGGAAAACCAGTTCCAGGTTATGGAAATGATAAAGCTAGATTAATGATTTTAGGACTAGCGCCTGCTGCTCATGGCGGCAATAGAACGGGGCGAGTTTTTACGGGCGATAAATCAGCTGACTTCCTTATGAAATGTTTACATGACACTGGACTTGCAAATCAAGTTAATTCCGACTATCGAGATGATGGCCTCATTTTATATGATGCATTTATGACTGTTGCTTTAAAGTGTGTCCCACCAGGAGATAAACCTAAAGCAGAAGAATTACAAAATTGCCAACCTTTTTTAGCAAAAGAATTTGAAATTTTAAATCAAGTATCAACTATTCTATGTTTAGGAAAAATTGCTTTTGATGCAACGCTTCGTTACTGGCGACAATTTTACGATTTTAAAATGAAAGATTATACTTTTGGTCATGATGTTCAATATATATTGCCGAATGGATTGCAATTAGTTGGCTCCTATCACCCAAGTCCAAGAAATGTAAATACTAAAAGATTAACCTACGATATGATGGTCATATTCCTAGAAAAACTTAAAGGAATACTTTAATAGTGAAACTGATTAAGATCATTCTTTTAATTATCATGATTAAACCTGTATTTGGTGTATGGCTGAGTTATGAAGAAGCTGTATTAAATTCGCCTTTTAAGGAGGCATCTTTGGGGTGGACAATTTCTGTCCCCAATGAAGATGCCTATGTGTATCGTGGTAAAGGTGATAATTGGAAATTATGGTATAAAGTATCGTTGCCTAGCATGGATACAACACTATTTTTAGATAGTACTACTTTCGCTTTGAATAGTGATGATCTTTATGTAAGTGGTTTATCATTTGCGAAATCCGGCGATAAACTATTAGTAAAAACTGATTCACGAAAGATATGGCGTCATTCAAATAGCGGTACCTATTTTATTTATAATCTGAGTTTGGGAACTTTGATACCAGTTAGTGATGATAACAAGAATCTGCGAAATGTAAAAATTTCCCCCGATGGCAAATTGGTTGCATATGTACGGGAAGATAATAACCTTTACATTTATGAATTTAAAAGGAAGCGCGAACGAAGACTTACATCATCGGGATCAAAAACAATTCTTAATGGTCATTTCGGCTGGCTTTACGAAGAAGAATTAACCGGGTATGATGGCTATCGTTGGTCACCGGATAGTGAATCCATTGCTTTTTGGGAAGAAAATGAAGCCATGGTTCCTGAGTTCACTCTTTTTGATGAAATGGGATTATATCCAAAAATACAAAAAATACGATATCCTAAAGCTGGAGAAACAAATCCAACCTTAAGAATTGGGATTCTTCGAGTTAAAGGTGGTGGTCGAAAATGGATTCAATATGCTCAAGTAGGCGATGACTATTTACCTTGGATGGAATGGGTTAATAATGAAAAAGTCGCCTTTTTGAAAATGGACCGGAAACAGAAGAATTGGGATATTTTTATTGCTGATCGCCAAACAGGAAGATCCTTGAAAGTATTATCGGAATCTGACCCGGATGGTTGGCTAGATAATCATGATCAGATAAAATTTATGAAAGATGGTAAAATTCTCTGGATATCAGAAAATTCAGGATATAAGCATATTTGGATTGCAAAACATTCCGGTTCCAACTTCTGGCCCATTACAAAAGGTGAGTGGGAAGTATCAGCCATCAATTATATTGATGAAGATGCACAGAAAATTTATTTTACAGCTAATAAAGAATCTGTATTTGAGAACCGATTTTATTCTATTCGTGTTGATGGTACAGAATTAAATCTTTTAACACCTGAAGAAGGATCACACTATATTTCAATTTCTGGTTCGAAAAAATATTTTACGGATACTTTTTCAAGTTTGACTGTACCGAGAAAGATCCTTTATCGGGATCTAGAGTCCGGGAAAATAATTAAAGTGTTGGGTGAGACAGATCTTGAGCAATATGAAGAATATGAATGGTCCACTCCTAAGATTGTTCATTTTCCAACAAAAGATAACACTGAAAATCTTGATGGTATCATTACACTTCCACCAAATTATTCAAAAACAAAAAAATACCCTGTTATAATGTATGGCTATGGAATGCCGGGTACGCAAATCGTCTGGAATCGCTGGGGAAGAACTTGGAACCAGTATTTAGCTCAACTAGGCTATATTGTTTTTTCCATGGATTCCCGTGGAATGAGTGGCAGGGGAGAAGAATTCAAGAACTTAAGTTATGGTGATATGGCTCATTATTTAGCAAAAGATCATTTGGCTGGGTTAAATTATCTTGTAGATGAAGGTTATGCAGATCCGGAGCGAATTGGTGCCTGGGGTTGGAGTGGCGGGGGCTATTTTACATGTCTCATGTTAACTAAAAACGGTAAATATTTCAAGGCAGGTGTCTCTGTGGCCCCTGTAACAGACTTCCGTCTCTATGACACGGCCTATACGGAACGCTCCATGGGACTTCCAGAAGAGAACAAAGCAGGATACGATTCGACGAGTGTAATAACATGGATGAACCGCATGCAGGGGAGTATATTGTTAATGCATGCTACAGGAGATGATAATGTACATTCACAAAACACCACTCATTTTGTTCAGGCGGCGCTTAAAGCAGGGAAGGATGTAGAATGGTTTCAATATCCGAATCGGAGCCACGGGATATATGGAAATGGTTCACGGGAACATCTTTATAAAAAAATGATTGAATTTTTTAAAGCAAAACTTTGATACTTATTGAAACGAAAAACTCAAGGAAGAATTTTATTATAAGTCGTTAATATTTATTATTAATTTCCTATCAAGTTATTGATAAGGTATTTAGGTATTTCCTTTTTCATAAATTTATGTCTTATAAAATGGGGCTGTAGCTCAGTTGGGAGAGCGCTTGAATGGCATTCAAGAGGTCAGCGGTTCGATCCCGCTCAGCTCCACGCACTACAAACAAAGCTCAACTTTTATTGAGCTTTTTGTCATTTTCAGTCATAAGTGAGGTCAATTAATTGAGCAGTACATTTTATCTATTATGGTTTCCAATTATCATGATAGTGTTAGCTAGCATATATAAAATAATAAAAGATAATACTCCAAAAGGTAAAAAATTTATCCGTATAGAGAAGGAAGACAATTATGAATAGACATTTAGCCCTACGATCTGGGAATCCAGCTTTAAAAACATCCACATTTAAGAAACATTTAGTGGCTTCAACCGAAGGGTCCATGTCAATAAGTGGAACCGTTAATAAAACAGGATTTTCACTTTTATTAGTTATTATGGCTGCATCCATAACATGGAACAACCCAGCTCAAAGTGGATTAATTATTTTTGGATTTATTGTAGGAATCATTGCTGCAATTATAACAATTATAAAACCGAAAATGGGATATATGTCTGTTCCAATATATGCTCTATCGCAAGGATTAGTTCTAGGTGCAATTTCGCGGATGTTTGAACTCCAATACCCCGGAATAGCTGTCCAAGCTATTTTTTTAACTTTTGGAACATTAGGTGCTCTCCTATTGGCTTATAAATCTGGATTAATCAAAGTGACTGAAAATTTTAAATTAGGTGTTGTAGCAGCCACAGGTGGTGTTGCCATTGTTTATTTGATTAATTTTATCATGGGAATTTTTGGATCAGGAATTGGACTAATCCATAGCAGTTCTAATTTTGGAATATTATTTAGTCTAGTCGTTGTTGGCATTGCTGCCTTAAACTTAGTGCTTGATTTTGATTTTATAGAAGAAGGCGCAGAGATGGGTGCCCCCAAATATATGGAATGGTATGGTGCGTTTGGACTTCTTGTTACGCTAATTTGGCTTTATTTAGAACTCTTAAGATTGTTAGCAAAATTACAAGATAGAAGATAGAATCTAGTGAAATGTCCCCTTGGGTAATTTACTTTTAAATTCGTTAAAAGGATATGAGTTTGGAGTCACAATCGTTCCAGAAGTAAATGTCATAGGATAATTAGGGTCTGTTTTAAAAATAACTTCAATTAACCCTGCCTTATAGCCAGTTTCTGGTGAATCAATTTGGATTGAGTAGTGACCATTATCAGATACTGGGATTGATTCTGATTCCCATGTTCGGCCAATTACTGCGACTCTGAAGTCACGAGCTTTTTCATTGATTGCAGTCCATTTTCTAATCTCATATTCGACCCCTTGTGCGGGTATTTCTACTATAATTATATTGCCATCTATTTTCCAATCAAACTTAGGAATAGATTTATCCTTTATTACAGAGTCATAAAAGGCGACTAGACTACCTAAATTATATGATCCATTTAATCCATGATTTGCATTTGGGATATATTGTAAATATTTTTGCCCTATGAGGTCATCCCAATAAAATTGCCATGAATCTGTTACAAAAAATTCGTCTCCTGTGGCGTTTATTAGGAATTTTGGTAGTGTTAATTCCTTAACAAAGGAATAGGGTTCCATAATTTCTAACATTCGATTAAATTCATTCGAGCCCATCCAATCCATTATACCTTCATTTTTATAACTATCAATGGCAGGGGACCAGTCTCCATAACACTTCCAATGATGATCAAAGCTTGGAACGACATTTAGCAGGTCAATAACAATTGGGATAATTGCCTTAACGCGTGGATCACTTATTCCCGTAGTCCAAGTTGTCCATCCACGCTTAGAACCTCCTGTTACCACAAAACTATCCACATTAGCGATTTCTTGAACAACATCCATCCCACGCATGACGGCTTTTGTCATAGGTAAATGTGCCAACCAATACGCATCTTCATCTTTTGCGCCACCTTCTAAAAATTGTCTCCACCCATAAGCAATAATATCATCTTCGTATAGTTCCCTGTTATTGTCTTTTTTGTAATTCAATGCTTGAAATGGAATATTAGATATGGATGCAATAACAGATTTAGTACCAACAGCCGCTCCAATGAGAAGTTCATTTGCTTCATTTGGTACGTTGTTTTTGTGGTTTCCACCACTTACAACCATTAATGCTTCTGTTTCTTCTCTATCATCTGGAATCACTATTGTTAACCAATGCCACCATTCCTGTAAATCAACATCATCTTCGGATAACCATTTCTGAGAAACCATTTTTACAATTTTTGTTGTCCATTTTTCACCTTTTATTGTTTCGACTATTTCATAAGAAAATGCAGGATCATTATTCGTTACAAAATCCTTTAGCGGTGATTGCTTTTTATCACAGTTTGCTACAAAAATGATTAGAAATATAATGGAGAATAGTTTTTTCATCGGTCTTCCTTTAATTATTAAAATGCAATCAAATATTGCAATAGACAGTATTGGGACGATTTCCTTGGTGTAAATTTCAGTGGTTAATTGAATTTAACAAATATTAATTGAGTATACATGAAGAATAAAAAATTCGTATCAGGATTAGATCATATCAACATAACCGTCGATAATTTCGATGAGACCATTGATTGGTATCGTAGAGTATTTAATTTTAAGTTAGTAGAAAAAGGAATTAAGGACGAGAAACCATGGGGTATATTAAAATCTGGAAAAGCTCTATTATGCATGTATGAACAAATTGGACTTAATGGCCATGATCCAGAATTACTCAGGATAAAAGGTTTCCATTCTATGTCACATTTTGGGCTTAGAATTAACGATAAACAAAAATGGTTATCTATAATAAAAGATGAAAAATTAGATATTCTTTATGGTGGTGTTATTGAATGGCCATTTTCGTCAGCATGGTACCTAAAAGATCCTTCGGGGTGGGAAATAGAAGTAGCCTTATGGAATAATGATAAAATTCAGTTTCATTATGATTAATATATATCAAGGAAGAAAATCAATAATTCACTAACAATATGCAATTTATTATGAAGAAACAAATATCTCATTTTGGACTATTCTTGATATTTCTTAGTGTGTTACCTTCCATTTCATTTGGATGTCGACTTTGGGCAATTATTGAGAATGGGAGTAATCCCATTTCATCTTCATCAATTCCTGTAATTATGGAAGAGATTGAAACACTTTATCAGCAAGGTCATTTATTTCGTGATGGGTGGGGGTTGGCATTTTATTATCATCCGGATTCATTAATATCGTTTCGATCACCAAAATCAACTGCTGATGATTCTAGTGAATTTTGGAATTGCGTTAATTCAAATATTGTAGACTCAACAGATGTACAGCTGGCTCTTGGGCATGTAAGAGCAACAACGTCTGGGGCTGGAGCTATACCAAATCCACATCCATTTATTTTTCAAAATAATTCTGAAAAGTTCAGTTTTATTCATAATGGGACAATATCAAAATCATTATTATACGATTTAATAACAGAGTATGGTTCAAATACATATTGGATTGAGAGCAATCCTCCGCAAACATATGGAAATGGTGATTGGCGAAATGAAGGTTGGAGTAAGGTTGTTGATTCTGAGCTTTACTTTTTGCTTATTATGAAATTAATTGAAGAAACAGATTCAATTTTAAATGGTATTCAAAAAGCTATTACCCAGATTAGTAATTTTACTCCACCAGCACAAATGAATTTTATTATGTCAAATGGTCAATCACTTTATGCCTATGGAGGGCAATCAGCTTTAAGTTATACAGATGGTAGTGCTTTCTCACATAAGGCAATTATGAGTCGCCCCCCCGAGACTGGTATTGCTAGTGAAATAACATGGATACCGATTCAAAAAGATGAATTAATTGTTTTATCGGGAAATACCGTAGAAAATTATGAAACATTTTCTGGATACAATTCAGGTGCCCCTTATTTTATTCAATCTGAATTTTCAATAAGACCTTGTTTCCCAAATCCTTTTAATAATGAAATTAATATAAAATTCAATTCCGGTCCATTTAATACAATTCAATTAAGTATCTATAATATAGTTGGGAGAATAATATGGTCAGAAATTGTATCAACTCAAGAAGATCAAATTATCCAAAAAACTTGGACGGGGAAGAATGAGCATGACGACCCTATGCCTTCTGGGCAATATTATGTGCAAATTCGATCTGGAGATCAAGCAAAAACTCAAAAAATAATATATTTAAAATAGTCTTTAAAAAATATAGAATGTAAATTCGTAGGCTTTATGTCGTTTATAATGAG
>Ga0209665_1000438_pt1 | contig 33178 bp, 33 predicted proteins | sample SaaInlV_200m_DNA_2_FD_184675 | JGI IMG/M metagenome (GOLD analysis project Ga0209665, IMG submission 184675) | Marine microbial communities from expanding oxygen minimum zones in the Saanich Inlet - Saanich Inlet SI074_LV_135m_DNA (SPAdes) (version 2) | ecosystem: Environmental > Aquatic >... | reverse complement strand
AATATGGAATTGGTCTTAGACCGCAGACTTAGTGACCGGCGTATTTATCCCTCCTTTGATTTGGTCCGATCCGGGACTAGAAAAGAGGAACTCCTTCTAGATAAGAAAGTTTTAGCGCGCATGTGGATCCTGAGAAAGCTACTCAATGAAATGAAAATTATGGAAGCTATGGAGTTTATCATGGACAGAATGCGGCGAACTAAGACTAATGAAGAATTTATGGAAACAATGAGTCAATAAGATTAAATTCTCTTGACAAAAATACTCTAGGTGTAGCAACTACGGAGGATATAAATGAGTTCTAAATACCCAGAAGTTAAGACAATCGCTGTCCGTGTTTTCACAGATAAGCCTGTCCGAAAGACGCCTTACCAAGTAAAAGGCGTATTAATGAATCAATTTCCCGAAGAGGAAATTGTAGCTATGCTTGATGGATCCTATCGCGAGAAATTTCTTTACCCGCGCGTGCAGGTTAAGATACTGAATGAACAGATCTACATAATTGGTATCGGTGAAGGAGTAGATCCTATTAAATCTATCGCTAAAAAGATGGATTCCATGGATTTCGGCAACATTACCTTCCAAGTCCTCGACAATGAAATTGAAGAACATAGTGATCGTTTTCAACCAGTCGCAAAACTGATTCGTTACCGATTTGTGACGCCATGGGTGGCACTGAATCAAACAACCGGATATCGTTACCGCTTCTTGAACAATGTTGATCGAGTGAATTTTCTCAACCGTTTACTTGGTCAGAATATTGTATTCATGGCCCGAGAAATGGGGATGGAATTGGAAGAAAATATCTTCACAAAAGTAACTTTATCATCATTATTCCCAAGGCCGGTGGATGAAAATAACTGGGGCGCATTTGATGGCGAGTTTCGCGCCAACTTTGTATTACCAAATTATTTGGGAATAGGAAACGGTATTACCCGTGGTTACGGCACATTATTCGGCTTGTTTAATCCAGAAGTGTTCTCCTTTAATGAAGGCGATCTCAAGGAGTTGGAAGACCAAGCAGTTAAAGATGAGGACGAACCTACAGTAGCTGAATCTGATTTGCAGGAAATTGATGTTGAAAAAGTCCCGAGGCCTAAAAAAGTCCCCGGCCAAAATTCCGCACCTGCTAGAAGAAGCAAAAAAGTTCTTTCAGAAGAGTTTGACATAGAAGAAGATGAAGCTGTTTATGAAACGAATGTAGCTAAATCGAAAGAAAAACCGGCGGTGACTTCTGCACCTAAAAAACGGGGCAGAAAACCAAAAGTTGAAAAGCCTGATTCTTCTGATGTGAATTATAACTCAGAAAAATATCACAAAAAACAACACAGCCTTTAAGTTTAGTATTAACTCATGACTGTTTTTGCTGATCGCGTTCAACGTGTTAAACCATCCTTTACGCTCGAAATGACTTCCCGGGCCGCAGAATTGCGTGCCCAGGGCGTGGATGTGATTAATTTTAGCGCTGGTCAGCCGGACTTTAATACACCGGAAAATATTCGTAATGCCGCCAAGGCGGCTATGGATAAAGGTGATACAAAATATACTGCAGGTTCAGGTACGATTGAATTACGAGAAGCAGTCTGTACTAAGCTAAAGAGGGAAAACCATTTGGTAGTATCCCCAGACCAGGTGTTGGTTTCCAATGGAGAAAAGCAGAGTCTTTACTTGGCTTGTCAAGCCCTGTTTCAAGAGGGAGATGAAGTGCTAATATTTAAACCCTATTGGGTGTCTTTCCCTGAGTTTGTAACTTTGTCCGACGCAACACCGGTATTAGTGAATACAATTTCAAAACAGAATTTCGAGCCTGACCTAGAGGATTTGAAATCCAAAATAAATGATCGGGTGAAAGGCATTATTTTAAATTCACCCTCTAATCCGACCGGAAGTGTCTGGTCGGATGAAGCCATCATCAATATACTTGGTATTGCAAAGGAAAATGGTTGGATCGTTATTTCGGATGAATGTTATGAACGCCTAGTTTTTGAAGGAGAATTTACAAGTTTTCAAAAATTGAGCGACGATCACCACATTGGTGCCAATATTGTAACCTGTATGAGTTTATCGAAAACATATTCCATGACGGGGTGGCGGATTGGTTATTCTTTTGGTGAAAAATCCATCATTCAGGCTATGAGCAAGATTCAAGGACAGGCAACATCATGTGCAAATTCGATTGGCCAAGCTGCTTCGGTAGAAGCACTGACAGGTGACCAATCTGCGGTGGCAATGATGCTGGGAAAATTTAAAGAGCGGCGCGACTTAATGGTGTCGCTTCTCAATGACATTCCCGGTGTAAATTGTGACATTCCAGGTGGCGCATTTTATGCGTTTCCGGATTTTTCCAACTATGTTAGCAAATCATTTCGCGGAAAAGTTATTAAAGATTCATTTGATCTTTGTGAAGTGATCTTAAGTGAAGCCAAAGTTGTAACAGTCCCCGGGGACGGGTTTGGTGCGCCAGGACATATACGTTTTTCTTACCCCGTGGGGGAAGAAATAATTCGCGAGGGAATTAGCCGCGTGCAAAAAGTTTTAGAACAATTAAATTGATTAGAAATAGGGAGTTACCAATGAAAGCAAATACACATCCCGAATATAAAATGGGTAATGTTGTTTGTTCCTGTGGCCATACATTTGAGGTGTATAGTACAATGGGCGATCAGCGGATTGAAATCTGTTCTGAATGTCATCCATTTTATACAGGAAAACAAAAGCTGGTTGATACTGCTGGACGTATTGAAAAGTTCAAAAAGAAATACGGCAAAGCAAACCAGTAACATAAGTAAAAATAGGAATGGCCTCATGGTTGGTACGTCTAACCTGGGGCCTTTTTTTTTATGATTAAAACAATTTTATTATCCATAATGAAACCCACTATTCTGGTGGGTGGGCAAGCCGTTATCGAAGGGGTCATGATGCGCGTCCCAGGAGCCTATGCCACCGCGGTAAGAGACCCTGAGGGAAAAGTCCATGTTGACCGCCATGATTTTAAATCGATTGTGGAACGATCATCTTTTTGGAAGAAACCGATTTTTCGAGGTATGGCAGGATTATTTGAAGCGATGAAAATGGGCATGGCCACTTTGCAATGGTCTGCGGATATTGCCATTCCGGAAGAAGAAGACAAAAAGCCTAGTAAATTGATGGATTTTTTATCCTCCGCTTTTGCGATTCTTTTGGCTGTAACACTTTTCATGATTGCGCCTATGTGGATAACCACAAAGCTGTTGGATGTCGAAAAAGAAGCTGTGGCATTCAATATGGTATCTGGCGGTTTTCGAATTACTTTTTTTGTCGTGTACCTCTTTCTCATTTCACTTATGAAAGATGTGGGTCGTCTATTTCAATACCACGGTGCGGAGCATCGCGTGGTCTATAATTTCGAATCGGGCAAAAATGTGGATATACCCAACGCACAGAGCTTCCCAACACAGCATCCCCGTTGTGGGACAAGTTTTATGTTTATCGTTTTACTATCAGCCATAATCGTTTTTTCCATCATTGATACCATTGTTATGTCTATAACAGGCCATATTAGTTTGCCCATCCGATTGATGGTACACTTGCCCATGATTCCACTGGTGGCAGGTATATCTTATGAAGTCATTAAGATTACGGCTCGTAATGGTGAAAACGTTTTTTTCAAAATGTTAAGAGCGCCGGGTTTGTGGCTGCAAAATATTACCACTCGCAAACCGGAAGATGATATGGTGGAGGTGGCCATCACTGCCCTGAAAGAAGCATTTGGTGATCAATATGAAGAAATGGTTGGTAAGGAATATGTGGCTGAAGCAATTGGATGATTGATAAACTTAAAGATATTATCACCCATTTTGAGTCTCTTGAATCCCAGATGGCAGAACCGGACTTCATGAACGACCAAACGCGCTTTATAGAAGTGGCGAAAGAATACCGACGATTTCGTCCTATTGTAGAAAAATCAAAAGAATATATAGCTATACAAGAACAAATAGATGACGATAATGAAATATTGGCAGGGGACGACCTTGAATTAAAGGATATTGCCCAAGCAGAAATAGAAGAATTAGAAAAAGCTTTATCCGAATTAGAAAAAGAGCTGAAAGTACTTTTGTTGCCCCATGATCCTACCGATGATAAAAATACTATTATAGAAGTTCGGGCCGGAACAGGAGGCGATGAAGCTGCATTGTTTGCAGCAGATATTTACCGTATGTATTCCCGTTTTGCTGAACGCAATGGCTGGAAGTATGAAGTGATGGAGTCAAATTCCATTGGTATTGGCGGTTTTAAAGAAGTCATTTTTTCTGTGTCCGGTGAAGGTGTTTACGGTATGATGAAATTTGAAAGTGGCGTACATCGAGTTCAACGTGTACCCAAGACTGAAACTAGTGGACGAGTGCATACATCGGCAGCAACTGTAGCAGTTTTACCTGAAGCGGAAGAAGCGGACATTGAAGTAGTTGATGCGGACCTTAAAATTGATACTTACCGCGCAAGTGGCGCAGGAGGTCAACATGTGAATAAAACGGAATCGGCCATTCGCATTACCCATCTCCCTACAGGTTTAGTGGTAACCTGTCAGGATGAAACATCCCAGCATAAAAACAAGGCCGCGGCACTAAAAGTTCTTCGTTCAAGATTATTGGCTGAGGAACAGGATAAGCTTGCTCGGGAACGTGCAGCCGTACGGAGAGATATGGTTTCTACCGGGGATCGTTCAGCTAAGATTCGCACCTATAATTTTCCCCAAGGGAGAATCACTGACCATCGCATCAATTTTACCGCTTATAACCTTGAGAGTGTCATGGATGGTGATATTGGTGATATTATCGAAAATTTGAAATTAGCGGATCAACAAGCCCAATTGGCTTCTGTGACAGAATAATATGAGTCACACCGCTGAACGAAAAGATCAAATTTGGCGAGTGATTGATATAATTAAATGGGGCGAGGATTATTTTCAATCCAAAGGATTTGAAAGTCCAAAACGTGAGATTGAATGGCTCCTTTGTGATTTATTAAATTATAAACGAATCGACCTTTATGTCCAATTTGAAGAATCCATCTCACCTATAAAACTGAATCAACTTCGAGGTTGGGTTAAACGTCGCGTGTCCCGAGAACCGCTTCAGTATATTACAGGGCAAACAGAATTTTATGGTCACCCATTTAAAGTAACCACAGATGTACTGATTCCTAGGCCTGAAACTGAACGGTTGGTCGATGTTGCCCTTCATACCATTGGCAACATTACACATCCCAAAGTCTTGGAAGTCGGCGCTGGATCAGGATGTATCGCTGTTTCAATTGGGGCAGAAAAATCTGATGCGGCTATTCTTTCTATTGATGTTTCTAAAGCGGCCATTCAGATGGCACAAAAAAATGCAAAATTGAACAAGATAGAAAATATAGAATTTAGTCATATGGATTTCTTAAATGATTTACCTAAGGGACAATTCGATTTGTTGGTATCCAACCCGCCCTATATCCCTGAAAATGAAGTTAAGGAAACAATGCCGGAAGTTCACCAACATGAACCAGAAATAGCCCTTACAGACCAAAAAGACGGACTCACATTTTATCGTCGCATTGCTGAAGTAATAACAAATTTGGTCAAACCCGGCGGGTGGGCTGTAATGGAAGTTGGGTTGGGAGAACACCCAGAAAAAGCTTTGGGTATATTTAAATCCGCCGGTTTTAATAATTATGAACTTATTCAAGATTTTAACAGTGATGATCGGGTTTTAAAAGTTCAGATTTAATTTTTGTATAGACACAATGCTTTGTGTCTCTAAAGCACACAATGTATTTTTGACTGCTAAAACGGGGTAACCAATTTCAATTTAAATGACTTCAGAATTCGTACACTTACATAATCATTCCGATTACAGCCTTTTGGACGGGGCACAAACTGTTCAAACTTTAGTAAATACTATTGATGATTTGGGTATGGATTCGGTTGCTCTCACAGAACATGGTAATATGTTCAGTGTTATACCTTATTATAAATCTGCAAAAAAAGCCGGCGTTAAACCCATTATTGGTTGTGAAACATACGTGGCCATGGGTAGTCGATTAGATAAAAAACCTCGTGCCGATGGTGGATGGGGAAACAATCATCTTGTATTATTAGCCCAAAACTATGCCGGTTATAAAAACCTGATGAAATTGGTGACTTATGGTTATTTAGATGGATTTTATTATCGTCCTCGTATAGATATCGATTTACTGAAAGAACACAGTGAAGGATTGATTTGCCTCTCCGGGTGTCTAAAAGGTGAGATTACCGAAAAAATGTTGAAGGATGATTGGGACGGCGCCAAAGAGGCCGCCCTGCGTTTTGCGGAGATTTTTGATGGGAATTTTTACTTAGAAGTCCAGAACCATGGCATCCCTGCTGAGATTCAAAATATTCAAAATATGAAAAAGTTGGCTGGTGAATTGAATCTACCATTGGTCTGTACCAATGATGCCCATTATGCCAAGCACGAACACTGGGAAGCCCATGATGTGCATATCTGTTTGGGGACTGGCAAAGAGAGGGATGACCCCAACCGTCTGCGCTACGCCACACCGGAGTTTTATTTTAAAACTCAAGACCAGATGCATGAAATGTTTAAGGATGTGCCCAATGCGATTGAAAATACTAGAAAGATTGCCGATAGTATAGATATTGAACTCCCAATGGGCGATTACCATTTACCGAATTTTCCTTTACCCGAGAATGCGGTTAACGAAACACCCGATACTTATCTCCAAAACTTGTGTGAAATTGGCATCCAGAAACGATATGGTGATATTAATCCTGAATTACAATCCCGGCTTGATCATGAATTAAAAGTAATCCAGAAGATGGGTTTTGCAGGATACTTCCTCATTACGGCAGACTTTGTAAAATATGCCAAAGATAAAGCCATCCCTGTTGGTCCGGGCCGGGGTTCTGCTGCGGGGAGTTTGGTCTCCTATTCCCTAGGGATTACCACTATTGATCCAATGCGTCACAATCTTTTGTTTGAACGGTTTCTAAATCCGGATCGTATCAGCATGCCCGATATAGATATCGATTTTTGCATCGAACGGCGGGGAGAAGTCATTGATTATATTAAAGATCAATATGGTGAAAAGTCCGTCACCCAAATTATTACTTTCGGAAAAATGAAAGCGCGACAGGTTATTCGGGATGTGGGTCGTGTCTTGGGATATCCATTTGGTGAAATTGACCGTTTGGCGAAAATGATTCCCACAACATTGAATATCACATTGGATGAAGCGTTAAAACAAAGCCCCGATTTGCGCGAGGCGGGAGAAGGCCAATATCGGGAAGTGATTGAATATTCAAAAGTGTTGGAAGGTATGAACCGCCATGCTTCCACACACGCAGCCGGTGTGGTAATTGCCCCCGGCGACCTTACAGATTTTGTACCTTTATATCGTTCGCCCCAAGGGGATGTAACATCACAATATGATATGAAGGGGCTGGAGGAATTAGGCCTTCTGAAACTAGACTTTTTGGGCCTCCGTAACTTGACGGTTATTGATAACGCCGTGAAATTATTAAAAGCACGTGGTGAAAAAGTTAATATTGAAAAAATTCCTATGGATGATCCTGAAGTCTATAAGCTGTTTGCTAAAGGATTGACCACGGGCGTATTCCAATTTGAATCTTCTGGCATGCGGGAATTTTTGAAAAAGCTGAAACCTACCGTTATTGAAGATTTGATTGCTATGAATGCCCTTTACCGTCCCGGGCCAATGGAAAACATTGATGATTTTATATCTCGCAAACACGGAAAAAAGAAGATTGAATATGCTCATCCAGTCATGGAGCCCATCCTGGAAGAAACCTACGGCATTATAGTATATCAGGAACAGGTGATGCAGATTGCTCACGAAGTTGCGGGATTCTCGCTGGCCGAAGCGGATATTATGCGCCGTGCCATGGGAAAAAAGATTAAGAAACTCATGGATGAATTGAAGGTTAAGTTTATAGATGGAGCACTTGAAAAACACCAGATCCCCAAAAAGAAGGGTAAAGAAATTTATGAATTGATTGAAAAATTCGCTGAATATGGATTTAACAAAAGTCACTCTACCGCCTATGCTTATGTGGCATATCAAACTGCTTGGCTCAAAACCCATTATCCAGCGGAATTCATGAGTGCCAATCTCACAAGTGAAATGTCCAATATTGACCGCGTGGTGATTCTGATTAACGAATGTCGGAAGCTTAAGATTGAAGTGGATCCACCCGATGTAAATGTTTCTGACATCAACTTTCGTCCCGTGAATAAAAAGACTATTTCATTTGGGCTTAATGCCATTAAAAATGTGGGCACAAAAGCTTTGGAACAGATTATTGAGGCACGGGGCAAACATGGAAAATTTGATTCACTTTTTGATTTTTCTGCCAATGTGCAATTAAAAGCAGTTAACAGAAAAGTGTTAGAAAGCCTCAATATGGCCGGCGCTTTAGATGGACTGGAGGGCAACCGGGCTCAAAAATATGCCGCTATCGATACAGCACTGAAATATGGTCAAAATATCCAAGAGAATAAAGCGAGAAACCAAGTGGACCTATTTGGCGCAGCTAGCGCCAATGGTCAGGATATGTCCATGGTTCCCTCCCTGTCTATAGCAGAAGAATGGTCCGAAAGCCAATTGCTGGAAAATGAAAAAGAAGTTTTGGGTATGTACCTTTCTGGACACCCTTTGCTGAAATATGCAGAAGATTTAGAAGAATTCTCTAATTTTGATTTTACTGAGAAAGTTGAGGGGTACAATGGACAAAAAGTGCGCGTTGGGGGTGCCATCGCAGAAGTAAGAATGCATTTTGATCGGAAGAATAATCAAATGGCATTTTTTAAGTTGGATTGTTTGGGCGGTCAGGCAGAGATATTAGCATTCAGCGATACTTTCGCTAAGTATAAAGAATTGATCAAAAATGATAATGTGGTCTTTATTACGGGTAAGCCAACGGACGAAACAGATTTTTCTGACTTAAAAATGATTGCCGATGAAATTATAACCGTAGACAAAGCGAGGGAGATTTATTCTAAAAATGTAAATATCCGCATTGAGCCGGGAGAAATGTCCCCCGCTGATGTGGATGCGCTTTTGACCATGGCCAAAAATCACAAAGGTGGTTGCGGACTCATGTTCCACATGGCGGCGGAGCGTGGTAAACAAAGACGTATCTATGCTCACAATATTAAGGTGTCAGCTCATTCGTCATTTCTCAAAATATTACGGGATACTTACGGCAAGCAAAATGTCTGGGTGTCTGATTGATCGCTGTGATTCAACGGGCCAAATCCGGCTCTGTTACTGTTGACAAAAAAAAAATCGGAAAAATTGACCATGGCTTTGTGATTCTACTTGGTGTGACCGATACAGATGAAGAATCAGACGCCGATTATTTAACTGATAAAATATCAAACCTCCGCGTATTCAATGATGAGAATGAAAAAATGAACCTATCGATTCAAGATGTAAATGGTTCAGTATTGGTCATCAGCCAGTTTACCCTTTGTGGTGATACACGAAAAGGCCGCCGCCCAAGTTTCATCCACGCCGCACCACCAGAAAAAGGGAATGCCCTTTATGAATATTTTATGGATCAACTAAAGACAAAAGGCGTGCCGGTAGAGTCGGGTGAATTCGGTGCCATGATGGATGTAGCTTTGGTGAATGACGGGCCCGTGACTTTTGTTTTAGATAGTAAATCCTCCTGATTCTCATTCCTCGACACACTCGCCTTTTCATTGTAATTTCCCCTACAAATAATTTGAGATTATGGAACGAAAAATAAGAATACTCATGGCCAAGCCCGGGCTGGACGGTCACGATCGGGGCATTAAAGTTCTCGCCGCCGCCTATCGCGACGCAGGGATGGAAGTCATTTATTTAGGTCTGCGTCAAACGCCGGAAATGATTGTTTCCGCGGCCCTTCAAGAAGATGCGGATGTGATTGCACTCTCTAGCCTGAACAATGCCCACATGACCATTTTCCCCAATGTCTTAAATCTCATGAAGGATAAAGGACTGGATGATGTGCTCCTCGTTGGGGGCGGTATTATTCCAAAAAAAGATGTAACCGAACTGGAAGGATTGGGTATGGGAAAATTATTCGGTCCCGGCACACCTGTTCAAGATACGGTGGACTATATTACCAATTGGGTTTCGGAGAATCGTCGTTAAATGGATTTAAAAAACCTTACGGAGCTTGAGCTTTATTTCGCCAATCATTTTGATACGGTGTTGTTTCCTGTTTTGGCGGAATTTTACCAAACCAAAGGAGACTATGACAGGGCCAAACGCGTTTGTGAAATTGGGTTGGAGCATCATCCCAAATCAATAGATGGTCAATTCATCTTATCCCAGGCTGAACTTGGATTAGGGAATTTAACCGGCGCGGAAAAATGGATGAAAAAAGTCCTTATCCAAGTGCCTGATCATACATCTGCCGCCATATCATTGCCCATGGTTCAAGAACAATTGGATCGATCTCCGGCAACATTAAAGACCAGTTTCAAGCGGGCCCAAAGTGTGGACCCTAAAAACCAGTTTGCTAAGGATTACCTAACAGCAAAGCCGGCAAAAAAAGCTAAGAAAAAATCAGATATTCCTGGGACAACTGATGCCCCTAAAAAGGATAAATCTAAAAAACCTTTGCCCACGGATATTAGTTTAGAAGGTGTGGCTATCAGTCCTCGATTGGCTACATTTACTTTGGTGAATGTGTTGAAAGGACAGGGGCTATACCACCAAGCATTGGATGTATTGAATATTTTGGCGAAAAAAGGCGGCGACAAAAAACGAATTGCCAACGAGCGAAAGGTCATCAAGGCTGGGTTGTAGTTTTTGTTTGGACCCCTCTTTTAATTCTCCCCTATGACAGGGGAGGTGACCACTCTACAATAGTTAGTCGATCCTCCCCAAATGGGGAGGAATTAAAGGTGGGGTATAATTGATTTGAGAATTTTATGAAAATCCAAATGTATAACAATCCCGCTCTTTATAATGCCTGCACGAATCACAAAATAGATGATATTCCTTTTTATCAATATTGGGCAAAAGAGGCGAATGGTTCAATTCTGGAATTGGCTTGCGGAACCGGCCGAGTGGCGAAACCCCTATTAGATAAGGGGTACAATTATACTGGCTTGGACTTAAGTCCTGTTTTTATTGACCACTGCAAATCGAAATATCCTAATGGCCAATTCATCACCAGCGATATGCGGGACTTTAATCTTGGCCAAAAATTTGATTTAATCTCTATTCCTTTTAATTCGTTTCTCCATCTATATACTGAAGATGAAATGAACCGATGTTTGAAATCGGCCCAGAACCACTTAGCCAAAAATGGCCAATTTCTCTTGGATATATTTGTCCCGGACCCGGAATTTCTTTACCGTGATCCAAACAAGAGATATGAAGAAATGACTATCACCCATCCACAAGGTGGCGAATGTATCATTTGGCAAAAAAACCAATATGACGAAGATACAGAGATTAACCACATTCACTGGTTTTTTGATCGAGGTAATGGCGGGCCACAAGATGAAGATGAATTTGATATGCGTATGATCTATCCCGACACGATGGACAGATTACTTACGGATTCGGGATTCACCATAGAAGAAAAATGGGGCGACTATGATGGGGAGGCATTTGATGAAACTAGCCTCCTACAACTCTATATTTGCTCAAGGAGATTGTAATGAATATTCAAAAAGCTTTAACGGACTTAAGAAAATCGGATCCAAGAATGGGAATCCTAATTGATGAATTTGGTTCGCCTGAATTCAACCCCATTGATAATTATTACGAATCTTTGGTGCGCTCCATTGTATATCAGCAACTTAGCGGGAAGGCCGCCGCCACCATTTATGGCCGGTTTAAAGCATTGTTTAATTCTAAGTCATTTCCCAATCCAAATGAAGTCATGGCCATTCCCCACGAAACTTTGCGATCGGTAGGACTCTCCAACCAGAAAGCTACTTATATCCTGGATCTTTCAGACAAATGGGAAAAAGAGGAAATAGATTTATCGAATGTAGATGAAATTTCTGATGAAGAAATCAGTGTTGAACTAATCAAAGTAAAAGGTATCGGTCAATGGACCGCCGATATGTTTCTCATGTTTACTTTAGTCCGCCCTGATGTATTCCCCTTAGGAGATTTGGGCATTCAAAAAGGATTTATGGGACTCAATAAAATGGATCGCCTGCCCAACCCCAAAGAAATGGAAACAGAAGCAGAACAGTGGCGCCCATACCGCACCGTGGCCGCTTGGTATTTATGGAAAATCGTGGATGGTCCTTTTGAGTGGTGAGGGAAAAAATTTCTTAGGAACACTTAATAAATAAAAAAACTTGATATCATGAAGTATCGCTTTGTAACTTAATATATGTTGTAAAAATATTCGTTTCGTACATAAAAAGTTATGATAAGTTTTAAAGCAAAAGTTAAAAAAGTGGGTTTATGGTCCACTCGTTTGTGGACTATTCAACGCAAAGGGAATCTTGGGGTTTTCTAGGCTCCCCTCGAATTACCTAACGGTTTAATTTATTAATATGGTTCGTTTTAAACTATTTACCATCGCTATCATTATTTTTTTATTTTATTCCTGCAGCTTATTTGAAGAAGATGAACCTGAGGCGAAAGTCGTTTACGTGAGTAAATCGGAAGATGTTCTCTACACACAGAATTTAGATGGTACAGATAATAGACGGCTTTATATTAAGGGAATTCAAGACGACATAAATAGCCATCCTCACATAGTGGCAGATTCCACTATCATGAATTATGGACCTCTTCGTTGGAGCCCAGACGGAACAAAAATAGCCGTAGTCGTTAACGTAGCGTACGATGCATCAGAACTTATCATATTAACTGCTGACGGCCGTAAAGCTTGGTCGGCAAGCCTTAATTCGCAAATGGTGTCCGGATCTGATTGGTCCCCGGATGGTACAAAAATAGCCTATACGATGTCCACAACTTACTATGGCGGTGCACCTGAATTGTTCATAACTGATTTGGAAACGAACACTTGGAAGAAAATTACTGACTTAAGTACTCAAAAGACACGAGCAAGTGTGCCTCGCTGGAATTCAGATGGGACTAAAATATATTTTTCAATTGTACCATTTCCAACAGAAGACACAACTAACATTGGTGTCTATGATATAGCAACAGACCGTGTGGAGTTATATACTACAATTCCTTGGGCATGGGTAGGGTCTATTTCAGGTGATGGGACCACATTTTACCGTACCGGCCTGAGCAAAGGTAGTAATAAGGGGAAAATATATAGCTATAATATTACAAAGGGTATTGCGAAAGCGCTTAGTCCGGGCCCTAACGATGAATCACCTAGATTGGTCGACAATGATCAGCGCATTCTTTACACCCAAAACAACAGTGTATACCATCCACCGAGTGAGGGTGGATATTGGACTTTTGATTTCAGTGTTTGGTTAATGGATATAAACGGTAATAATCCTCACAGACTGCCCCATTCAGAAGATATTGGGTCACAAAATTATGTTGATGTGTATTGGAGATGAGCAAAATGACTCGGTAGTCCACAGAGCAAAAGAAATGGAATCAGCCGCCGAAATTTGGTGCCCCTACCGCACCGTGGCCGCTTGGTATTTATGGAAAATTGTGGATGGACCCTTTGAGTGGTGAGGGCTAGTGTTTCTTATCCCCCTTTTTTTCAGCCTGAATTGATGGGTCAGTTTGATGTATTACACCTCTTGGGTTCAATCTCTCTTCCGAATTGATTATTTCCAAGTTTGTGATTGGCGTACCATTATTAAATTTTACTAGTTCACTTTGATTATTAGGTGCATTAATTACGAATATAAGCACTGGGGATATATTTACAATTTCCACTTTATTATGACTATTGCAATGTCCCATAAAAGCATTTTCTAACTGGGCACCAAATTGTTTAGTCAATTGGAAATACTGGGTAGAATCACCGACTGTAAAGTGATGATAGTTCCCATTCCAGTCATGAGCCCAAATATCCATTTTCTGATCGCGGTATATCATTTGGTTTTTCTGAATATTTATATCTAGGGGAATAAACGACTTTTGCAATATGCACCCGGTAGTCCACATGGTAAAGGAAATGCAGAAAATTATTTTAGGGATGTCCATGGATTTTTGAGTCATCTTGATAAATTTACAAACCATTTACCACTTTACCAAATCTCTCAGAGAATTCAGACCCATTTCTTAATTTCCCGCCCTCTCTTAAAACAATAATACCACTTTAATGATTAAAAATATTTTCTTCGATATTGGCAATGTACTCATTCTCATTCACCCGGACCGATGTATCCAATACTGGGCCGACAGTACCGATTTACCATTAGACATTATCAAAAACGCATTTCCTCTTGAGGCACATTATACTTATGAAAAAGGCGAATTGACTGAACATGAATTCTTTCTGGTTTTTCGGGATGCGCTCCCCCAGCCCTGCTGTCTCAAAGAATCCGATTTTTGGCGGGGGTGGCAAAAACTTTTAGGTGACGAAACCGCCGTTTCAGGGCTAATGAAATCATTATCACCTCAATACAATATTTGGCTTTTGTCCAATACCAATCCCCAGCATATTAAAGATGAAATTGATTTACGGTACAACTTTCCGGAACATATCGATGGTGCAATTTATTCATTTGAGGCAGCTTCACGAAAACCGGATACTGCCATTTATGATTATGCCTTGAAAGAATCCGGTGCGGTGGCTTCTGAATCAGTATTTATTGATGATCTTCTCCCAAATATAAAAGTGGCCAACAGTTTAGGATGGAAAGGGATTCATTATCAAAATATAAACCAATTAATAACCGATCTACTTGCATTGGGGATTACTGTGAAAGATATGGAAGCGCTAGCATGAAAAAAAATATTTGGTTTGGCAGCATCCTGATTCTTGCCATTGTTATTGGCTGGAATATTTATACGCCCAAATTCAATAGGGCCATTAATGCAGCATCATTCTCAAATTATGATGTAACTGTTTATCGTGATACTTGGGGTGTTCCTCACATTTTTGGTGAAAAGGACAAAGATACGGCTTACGGTTTGGGTTATGCCCATTCGGAGGATGATTTTAAAACCATTCAGGATATTCTTCTGGCCCTCCGGGGAAAGCTCGCCACCGTTCATGGCAAAGATGCCGCCGCTAATGATTATATGGTGCATTTGCTGCGAATTTGGGATGTTGTTAATTCCAATTATGATCAACATTTATCCAATGATGTAAAGGCCATTTGTGAAGGTTATGCCGATGGTGTGAATCACTATGCTACCCTTCATCCCGATGAAGTTGCCCGTGGATTATTCCCTGTTTCCGGCAAGGATATTGTGGCGGGATTTGTTCATCGTACGCCTCTCATGTTTGGTTTAGATCGTGTATTAGGAAAACTGGCATCCGAAGAAAAACCGGATTTTGCTTTTAATCCAGAAACACATGAAGGGGGTCCTTTCGATCAAACGCTGTTGGGCTCAAATGTGGTAGCAGTGGCACCCAGCCGATCCGCCGATAAACATACACGGATCGCCATCAATTCTCACCAACCCTGGACGGGTCCCGTAGCGTGGTACGAAGCACACCTCCACAGTGAAGAAGGATGGAATATTAACGGGGGCCTTTTTCCCGGTTCGCCGGTAATCTTTTTGGGACATAACGAAAATTTAGGTTGGAGTCATACGGTGAATGCACCAGACTTGATTGATGTATATGAATTGGAAATTCATCCTGAAAATGAGAATCAGTATTTTATTAACGGCAAATGGGAAGAACTGGAAATCCGTGAGGCACCCATCACGGTGAAATTGTGGGGGCCCTTTAAATGGACATTTAAACGCGAAACACTTTGGTCTATCCATGGTCCCGTCATTCGGAACCCCCATGGCGCCTATGCCATCCGATTTGTGGGTTTCGGCGAAGTTCGCCACGTGGAACAATGGTTCCGCATGAACAAATCGCGCAACTTAGAGGAATTCGGGAAAGCCATGAGTATGCAGGCACTGCCCATGTTCAACACAGGTTATGCTGATAAAAACGGCAACTTATATTATGTCTATAATGCATTAATGCCCATTCGTGGCAGCGATAATTATGACTGGAAAGGGATTGTTCCCGGGAACACGGCATATTCTTTGTGGCGGGGATATTTTGGATTTGATGACTTGCCTCAGGTGGTAAATCCACAATCGGGTTTTATCCAGAATTGCAACAGCACCCCCTTCTTAGCTTCCATCGGAGCGGATAATCCAGACGGTTCTTATTACCCCCAAAATTTGGGGATTGAATTGTTCCAAACCAACCGAGCATTGAGAGCACATGAAACTTTTGGCGCAGATGAATCCATCACTCGGGAAGAGTTCTACAAATACAAATTTGATACTAAATATTCTGAAAAATCCGTAATGGGTATAAATTTAAAAAGATTTCTGGATGAAGCGTCCAACGAAGATCCTGATGTAGTAACTGCGCTGGAACTATTGCAAAATTGGGATTTGGATACTGACAGTACTAGCACTGCTACCCATTTGGCTATCAGCGCCATTCGCCCCCATTTTAATCCAAATAACTATACTTACGATTATGCAAAAATTATGGGTCGGTTAGAAAAAATTGTAAAAGAAACCATAGAGAATTTTGGGAAACTGGATGTGAAATGGGGCGATATTCTACGCCTCCGCCGAGGGGATACGGATTTAGCATTGAGCGGTGGACCGGATATATTGCGAGCAATATATTCAAAAGAAAAAGATGGCATTCGTGTTGGAAGGGCCGGGGATTGTTTTTTCGAAATAGTGGAATGGGATCCCGATGGTAATGTATCCGCACAGAGCATTCATCAATTTGGTTCAGCCACACAGGATTCCAATTCTATTCATTATGATGACCAGGTTAAGCTCTTTGCAACCCACAAAATGAAACCCGTATGGATGAACCTAGAAGATATTAAATTAAACCTCGAAAAGTCCTACCGTCCCGGTAAAGAATAACCCAATTTAGGATCTCTCCATGAAAAAAATATTATTTCCCGTAATCAGTTTAATTCAACTTCTTTTTGCAGGGGAAGTGCTGCCGATTGAAATTCCATTAAATGGAGAAGCAGCAGTACGAGAACTAGAAATGTCAGGGTTGGCATGGTATGGGGATCATCTTATTCTTATGCCTCAATACGTTAATAAAGAAGCACCCGGATTTTTTGCCCTTCACAAATCGAAGATTAACGAATGGCTTGAAGGAGACAGAACTACCGACTTAACACCAGAAAAGATAGATTTAATTCTCCCTAATTATGATGAAGCAATTGGAGGTTATCAAGGATTCGAAGCGGTTTGTTTCAGCGGGAATAAGGCCTACCTAGTGATGGAATCCAAACATGATGGCGTTATGCATAGTTATCTTGTTTCAGGCAAAATGGATTTTAAGAAGAGGACATTAACCATTGATTCTGAAAAATTGGTGGCCATGACACTACCGCTGAATATTAAAAATATGGGTTTTGAGAGTATTCTAAAATATAAATATCGGCTCATGATCTTATTTGAAGCCAATGGCGCCAATGTTAATGCTGATCCAAATGCAGAATTTTACACCACTTCTCTAAAGCATAAAACCTCCATATCCTTCCCAAATGTAGAATATAGAATTACGGATGTAACAGATGTGGATAGTCATGGCCGCTTCTGGGCATTAAATTTTTTTTGGCCGGGAGAAAAGAAACGATTACTCCCAGCAGAAGATGCTATCTTAAATGGCTTTGAAAAAGGCGCGACGCACAAAAAATATGATCATGTGGAACGGTTGGTAGAATTCAAAATTAACTCAAAAGAAATTGTTCGTACAAACACAGCGCCGATTCAATTGGTTATGGAAGAAAAATCCCGTAATTGGGAAGGCTTAGTCCGCTTGGATAAAAAAGGATTTCTCATGATTGTGGATGAACATCCCCGGACTATTTTGGCTTTTGTACCCATTAAATAAATTCTCAGAAAGATTATTATATGAAAGATAATCGGCAGATATTTGAAATAGTCGGTTTTATTAGCATAGTCGTTTCTCTTGGTTTTGTAGGTTTGGAAATTAGACAAAATACTAGCGCAGTTCGCGGTGCCACAAACATAGCAATTTCAGATCAAGTTATGGATATGGCGTTGGAAATTTCTTCGAATGAGCGTTTGGGCAAGTTAGTCAGCTTTATGATGGAGGATAACATTAAAAGTGATGAGCTAAGCCCAGAGGATAGAACGAGTCTTCAAATGCTTGTTTACGCAGGACTTCGTAGAATAGAGAACGTATACCTTCAAGTTGAAGTGGGGATTTTAGATAAACAGGCTTTTGATAGAGTAGGGATGGGTTTCTATAGAACTAATATTGCAAGGGATACATGGGACATTTATGGCGGCTATTTCGGTAAAGACTTCATTCCATTTTTTGAATCTCTTCGAGATAGTATTGATACAAAATAAATAATTTCTCCCCTTGATGGGGCTTCCCAATCATTGGGAAGGGGTGGATTTTATTAGCAGATCAAAATGTCCATTTAAGATTTCCCCGCCATCCCACGGCAAAAGTAATAGATGACGCACTAGTCTGATCTTTACCCAGATAATCTTCTAATTCGTAATTCATATTAATTGAAACACCATTCTTAAAAGGTATAATTAATTCAAACATATATTGGTTCCTAGACAGGTCACTTACATTGATTTCACTAATTTGTTGAAAATGCTCCAATTCTAATTTTGTGGAAAAACGGGAGGCATCATAATCCCAAAAAAATCCGGTTTTAATATAGGATGTTTTTCGCTCTTCATTGAGGTAATCGGACATATCAAAAGCATGCCCAACCTCAAAATTCATTCGTCCATTTTTATATTCTTTAAGAAAAAGGCCAAAGCCCTGATTAAAGTGGTATTGAAGACTAACTCCGGCCCTTGTGTTTTTTCTGTATGATGTGGTGGTATATCTATAAAACTGTGGGCGGGTTCTATATTTATCACTGGATTTATAGCGAATATAAATAAAAGTATCTGCCTTTAACCCATAAGCAAAAAATCTCAAGTCTCTAAAAGTGGTTTCAGTGCGGCGATTGATTCGATAGTAACTAAATCCTCCGTTTGAAGTGTCGGCACTTACCATCCCGCCCCGGGCATAATGTTTCCAGCGCAATGAATCAGATTGGGCAATAGTTGAAACTGTTAAGAATATTAAAAGAAATAAAGCACGAATCATTGCTTGATCTTTTTGCCGTTTTCCATGAGCATAATGGCGATAATTGTAAAGCCAATTGTCATAAATACAGCTACAATAAAACTGGTCATTGGCGGCGAATCGGAAACACCGAGAATGGTATAACGCAGTCCATTAATCATATAATAAATAGGATTGTAGAAACTTGCTTCCTGGGCCCAGTCCGGAAGCATTTTAATTGAATAAAAAATGCCTCCAAGAAAACTTAATGGTGTAAGGAAAAAATTCTGCATAGTGGACAACTGGTCCCAAGTTTCAGCCGTTTGTCCGAGTAGAAGTCCAATGCTAGAAAAAGCCCATGATACAAGCATAATAAATCCAATAGTAGCTACAGGTTGATTCACAGTAATGCCACCCAAAAATATACCGACCAATAAAATTAATATACCATTCACAGTACCACGAACCGTACCACCGATGATGTAGGCTAACGAAATTTCCAAACTGGAAAGGGGGGCCTGGAGTAAATCTGGCAGTTGGCCCAACAATTTCATTTGCAACATGGATGATGCGGAATTGGATGTAGCATTGGTTAATGTATTCATCATGATTAATCCCGGTATAATGAATAAGGTGTAAGGAACGCCATTAATTTCAGAAATACGTCGTTCCAGCGTAAATCCGAAAATAAGAATATAAAGGACAGAAGAGGTTAGCCCCGGAATAATCGTTTGACGATATACCGAAAAGAAACGACCAACTTCACGGGAAGTAAGTGTCCAAAGTCCCACCCAATTCATAACAAATCCTTTTTAACTGTCATTGCTAGCCTGAAAGGCGCGGCAATCCCCCATGACAAAAGGGATTGCTTCGTCGCATCGCTTCTCGCAATGATACAATAGTTCATTCGTTTATGCCTTTTCCTGTAAGACTTAAGAACACATCTTCCAATGAAGATTTTGTTGTTTCCACCCGTTGGATATGGCATCCTGCCTTTGTGAGTGTATTTATAATTATTGGTAATGCTTCTTCAGGATCTTTTGTTGTAAAGTGGAATCGGCCATCCTCCCGAGTGTAAGAAAATTCATTTAAATGTGAGTCAATTTCTCCATTTGCATCCGAGATGTTGATGGTGATTCCTGCACGGCCAAGTTGACTGGTGAGTTCTTTAGGCGACCCTTCTGTAATGACACGACCTTTATCGATAATGGCTACTTTATCGCAAAGCATTTCTGCTTCTTCAATATAATGGGTGGTCAGGAGAATGGTTTTCCCCGCTTCATGGAGTTCGCGAAAATATTGCCAAAGTTCATGGCGCAATTCCACATCTACTCCGGCGGTGGGTTCATCCAAAATGATGATTCTGGGATCATGTACCAATGCTTTAGCAATTTGAAAACGCCGTTTCATTCCACCTGAAAGTTGTCTTAAGCGGGCTTCCCGTTTTTCTTCTAAGCCGAGGCGAGAGATGAGTTCATTCACTCGCTTTTTCGCCTTTTCTTTGGGAATACCATAATATCCTGCTTGAAAATATAGCAGTTTATCTAAGGGAAAAAACCAATCTTGGGTGAACTCTTGGGCAGAGATGCCCACTTGTGAGCGGGTAAACCGATAATCTTTAACCGTGTCTTTTCCAAAGATTTCAGAGTTACCTTCATTTTTTCTTACGAGACCTGTGAGAATATTTATTGTGGTCGTTTTTCCGGCGCCATTGGGTCCTAATAGTCCAAAAAATTCTCCATCACCAATGGTTAAGTCAATTCCTTTAAGGGCGACTGTATCTTCGTAGCTTTTTTTAAGATTCCGAATTGATATGGCAGGCGTCATTTATCCTCAACATCAAACCCGATTGGGGTATCAAATGGAAATGGGAAATCAAATCCTTCGACACCTGGGAAGTGAACCACAGAAGCTATAAATCCCCAGGGAATTAACATAGAAGCGGTCACTTTTTTTTCTCTCGTTGATTTCCCCTTTTTAATTATCGGTACCTTAAAAGAGGGATGCTCTACCCATAAGCCATACTCATCATAACCCACTACTTTCACATAAATTTTATTTTTCTCAATGCCTAATTCTTTTAATGGATCGTGTCCATCCAATACGAGCAAAACCACATCATCAAGAATTTCGTCAATTTTCATGGGAGGTTTATCCATAGCAGATTCCTTTAGTTTTGGATTATGATTTTATACACGCCGCCATTATAATCTATAATATATAATTCACCATCTGCATCTTCTCCAAAGGATGAAATATAATTAGTGAATTCACCTTCAGCGAGATTGATTTCTTCCGTTCTATTTTGGAACTCAACTGCTTTCCCATTCTCCACTTTAAATGACCAAACATTCCCGGAACAGTAGTCACCAAATAGATAAGTGCCTTGCAGCCCTTTAATTTTTTTACCGCGGTAAACATAGCCGCCAGTGACAGAACATCCATCCACATCAGGTTGATCCATTCCTGTTAAAGTACGCATATAATTGGCATCGTTAGGGTATTCCAAGATTGGCTGTGTTAGGCCAGATTCGTTGCAATTATCTTCAGGATTGTAACAGTGTCGCGCCTCCATAATCCGCCAACCATAATTCACACCGCCTTTACTTTTTGCCGGCTCATAGTTGATTTCTTCCCATTTGTTTTGTCCCACATCACCGTAGAAAATATCTCCATTCTTCCGGTCGAATGAAAATCGCCATACATTGCGCAATCCCCATGCCCAGATTTCACCACGTTTATTTTCCTGTCCATAATATGGATTGGATTTTGGGATACCATAAGGTGTTTGATTTACATCAATACGAATCACCTTCCCGAAAATAGTATTTAGATCCTGCCCTGCATTATTTGGATCACCAGCTTTACCGCCATCGCCGATTGAAATATAAAGGTATCCATCTGGACCAAAAGCCATGTGGCCACCATTATGGTTGGAAAAGGGCTGTTTTAAATCAAATAGAATTCTTTCGGATGAATGGTTAGCCCTTTGCTTATTTTTTACTGTGAATTCTGAAACCACCGTATAGCCATCATTATTCATATAATTGATATAAAATTTTCCATTTTTAGTATGATTGGGATGAAAAGCAAAGCCAAGGAGACCTCGCTCATCTCCAGGGCGGCTTGGGTTCACGACCTGTTTTTTAATATCTAAAAATGGCCGTTTAAGTTTTTCCCCATTTTCGATAACAATGATTCGTCCCGCTTGTTCTACCACATATAGTAAGTTGGAATCCGTTGGATATGAGGTAATAAAAAGTGGTTTTTTAAATCCATCGGCAATTTCGATGGATGAAAGGGATGGCGATTGACCAAATAGTAGAATAGGAAAAATGAATAGAATTTGTTTTAACATAGGGGAAATTAATAAAAAATTATCAAAATCTCCTGACATTGATTTGAGGTCAGGAGGCCTCAAAAGGTCTTTGTTTATTCATTAATTATTTCTTTCATGATATTATTTTTAAAAATTCTTCTTCGGTCAAAACCGGAATTCCCAAATCTTTCGCTTTTTTTAGTTTGGATCCAGCCCCGAGCCCTGCCACCACATAATCAGTTTTTTTACTCACAGAACCGCTGGCACGGCCACCATGAGATTCGGTCATTTCTTTTGCATTATTGCGACTGAATTGAGTAAGCGCCCCTGTAAAAACAATCGTTTTTCCGTCTAAAATATTACTTTTGGGGCCTGCAACCTTTTCTAACTGAATCCCGAGGCTAAGGCACGATTCAACCACATCAACATTAGTGCAGTCAGACCAGAATTTGGTAATTGTTTCAGCAACGATTGGGCCTACTTCATCAATAGCTTCTAAATTTTCAACAGAAGCAGAAATGAATTTTTCAATATCCCCGGTAAAAGCTTGTTCCAGTATTTTAGAAATATGTACACCTACATTTCGAATCCCAAGGGCATAAATAAAACGGGCAAAAGTTGTTTGCTTTCCAGTCTGGATGGCAGCGAGAATATTTTGTGCAGATTTGTCGGCCATTCGTTCCAGGTTTAACAGATCATCATAACTGAGTTTAAAAATATCATCCACGGTAAGAATCAGTTTTTTGTTCACTAATTGATCCACCAATTTTTCACCGAAACCATCTATATCTAAGGCAGTTTTGGAAACAAAATGTTCAATTCTCCCTTTAACCTGTGCGGGGCAGGAGAGGTTCTGGCAGCGGGCCACCGCTTCATCTTCGGGCCTAAATACTTCGTGGCCACAGGCGGGACATTCTTTTGGTAATTGGTAAGCTTCAGTGTTTTTTGATCTTTTATCCATGATTACTTTGACTACTTCCGGAATCACATCGCCGGCTCGCTGGATTAAAACTGTATCGCCAATGCGAACATCTTTACGATCAATTTCATCCTGGTTATGGAGGGTTGCATTAGTCACAACGACACCGCCCACATTCACAGGTTCAAGTTTTGCTACCGGTGTCACGGCTCCGGTTCGGCCGATGGAGGGCAAAATGTCATTCACCACAGTGGTCACTTGCTGCGCCTTAAATTTCCCTGCTATAGCCCACCGCGGTGATCGGCTGCGGATACCGAGGGCATTTCTTTCAGAAGAAGAATTTACCTTAAAAACAGTGCCATCAATTTCATAAGGGAGTGTATTCCGGCGTTTCTCCAGCGTTTGATGAAATGAAATCATCTCCGCGCTATTCTTTATCTTTTTGATCTCCGGATTTACAGGAAACCCCCATGCTTTTAAAGCAGTGAGAAATGAATCGTGGGTAGAAAAAGAGATGCCATCAAGGGTTCCTGCTTCATAGCAAAAAATAGATAGAGGGCGCGTGGCAGTGATTTTTGAATCTAATTGGCGCAGGCTTCCTGCTGCCGCATTCCGCGGATTTGCGAAGGATGCAAGGCCTTCTTTTTCTTGATTTTGATTCAGTTTCTTAAAACCATCCTTGGGGATAAATACTTCGCCCCTCACTTCCAGTAAAGTTGGCGCATCCAATTTATTGGTCCGTAAGGAAAGGGGAATTGCTAATATGGTTTTTAAATTTTGTGTAATATTTTCCCCTATGATGCCATCGCCCCGAGTTGAACCATTGGTGAATAATCCATTTTCATATACCAGTTCAACCGCCAGTCCATCCAGTTTTGGTTCTGCCATATATTCAATATTATTCTCAGTGTCGAGCCCCTTTTTGGTGCGTTCATCAAATGCGTGAAGTTCCGCCTCCTCCATGGCATTGGCCAGTGAAAGCATTGGCATGCGATGAGTAGTTGAACCAAATGCAGAAAGTGGTTCAGCGCCGACACGGCGGGTGGGAGAATCTTCGGTGGCTAAATCCGGATAATCTGTTTCAAGCGTTTGCAAATCTCGAAATAATTGATCATACTCACTATCAGAAACATGGGGGTCATCTAACACATAATACTGATAATTATGATCATTGAGTTGCTTCCGCAAATTATCAATTTGTTTTTGAATCGCAGTCAAATTTAGTTTCTCAAAGATGCCCGCTTTTTAAAATATTCGGCTGGATTTAAAAGGTGTTTTGTAACAGGCATAATTTGACCGGAACTATCCACAGGTGTTGCAAACATACCGCCATCTTTTAAATAGACGGTGAAAAAATAAACTATTCTTCCTGCGGGGTTTTCCTTTGGATCATAACGAAAAACATAGCGTTTATCTTGAGGATTAAATGGAACTTCCCGTAGCCGGGATATTGTATCGGTCTTATAGAAAAGGCTTACTGATTTAATTTTATCACGAGGATATTTTGTAAATACCTCTAGTTCGAATGCTCTTGAATTAAACAATACCCTGGCAGGGTGATGGAACACCTTGGGCGTAAAAGAAAATTTGGGCATTTTGAAATCGAGTGTATCAATTTCTTGTGCGGAAACGAACCAAACCAGCAAAAATATTAAAATTCGTTTTAGGATTGGTTGCTCATGTTGAGGTAAAGGTGATGCACTTTTTATACCAATGGTCATATGTTACCTGTTTGCGAATCATATAATCAGCTGTGCAGCGGGCGTTGGCTTCACAGATATCTGTCCCTTTACCACGCACGTCATAATGCATAACGACTACATATTTTTTAAAAGGCTTCTTGGCATACTGCCCCATATTGGCTAGCGCAGAAACAGCAAAACTTAGATCTTCGCTAGAGCGGTTCCTGTCCGCTTTTATTTCTACATGGTAAACCCGCTGTCCTTGATCCATATAAATTTTAAGGCCCATGAGTTTGGGCGCCGTATGATTCCGCGCGAAATATTGGGGCGTCATAGCGGCAATTTGTTTATCCGTAAATTTTGGTTTTGCAACTGCGATTGACGTAATGGCTAAAAGTAATGTTAAATATTGTTTCACGATTTATTCCTTTTTCTTGATATTAAAATTAAACCCATCAGGATGACCAATGCACCGATGACAATAGCCATCTGAACTCTTTTTGGATGATAGACAATGGATGCAGCTTCTATGACATAATCATCATTGAAAAAATCCTCATAATTAAAAGACCACCATAATGTATCATTAGAAATTGAATCTGCATTGGAGAGGGTAATAACTCCGGGGAGAATTCCGGCAAATTTAAATGTATCATCATTAAGGCCCACCGTTACATTGGCTTCATCGATGAAAGGGAGCATAGCATTCATACAAGCCACTGAGAAATTTTTAGGAAGGTCATCTGAAAAAGGCCTGAAGTTGGTTTCAATCAAATCCCGGGGGAGGAAAAATATATTTTCCCTGTCATCGTCTTCATTGTCCATTACGCCGAACAAATTGCCTTCTTCTTCCGCTTTATGAAATACACCACGGAAATGATTTAGAATACGCTCTTTTAATAAATTATCAATGGACATTTCTTCCTTTAGGTCATCCATCCCCATGCGCAAACAGTACATAATAATTTCTGTTTCAACAATCTTATCGGTGGAGTCATTGCCAGCATCCTGCATGGATTTAGCCAATAATGGGTATTTCTGGCTTACGCGCCTTCCTTCAAATAATTGGTTGAGGGTAAAGGTCGTAGAAAACAGCCCATCGTTTTTTATAATAGTAATCGGATGCCGTTGGGGTGCAGGACCATCTTTTTCAGTATAAAATGAAGTGGTACCCATTAAAATAGCTTCGGAATTGATTATGTGAACGGTCTCTTTACTATCTTCTTTTCCCTTTTCAATAATTTCTGAAGCCCATGGGTTTTTCATGGGAACCCTGAAGTCTTTGTTATAAACATCTTTTTTATCCCCTTCCGTATGGAATTTCATATGGTATTTTCCATCAGGGAATACGCGGACGGTAATTAATGTTTCAACACACTGCATTGAAAAGAAAGCAGTGAAAAATAAAAGGAGAATTTTGGGCTTCCGCATGGCTTTAATTTACATGAATCAGCAGGGGTTAAAAACAAAAAGGGCCACCCGAGTGACCCTTTTTTTCATCAATGAAAATTAGACTTAAAATGTCATCCGTAAGGATGTCTGCAATGCCCGAATGATTAGAAGAGCATCAGCGCCGGTAACATCACCTGCTGGCTCAAATCGGCCTGTTATCATATCCGCCTGCATAATGCCTCGCTCAGCACAAAGAGCCATGGCGTTGTAAGCAAAATGACTACTGGGTACATCGCTGAAACGACTTTGAGCTTCGCCGAAATAGCGTGTTTCCAGGCTTTCATCCCGAGTGGCAACAACTAAGAGTCTCTGAACCGCCATAGCGTAGATAGCTCGAGTTATCCTATCATCGGGATAAAAATTGCCATCTGGTTCAACATCCATAATACCGTAGCGAATCATATCTTTGATCCATGCTTCTGCCCAGTGGCCATTGGCATCATTCGGGGTTGTGATTACAGCAGTTTGAGTTGCTTGTCCAGGCGTTTGAAATCCGCCTGCATTTTGTGCGGGCATACGGTCAAACAAAACGCCGATCTTTAATTCTTCCGCAAACAATACAGCCAAATCAGCTTTATTAATTCTTTCTTTTAGGGCTACTTTTTTCCCCACGGATGTTCCAGGCATTGCGCGAACAATTTTTTGGGACAGTTTCCATTTGGCATCTGCTTTGCCCGCATAGTCACCCCGTTTATTAACTACCTTCCGAAAATAGCTTTCAGCTTCATCGAATTGGTAATTATAAAGATGGGCCACACCATACCAATACATGGCACCTTCGTGCTCCTTGTCTCTTTTGAGCGCTTTTCTTAAGTAATCTTCGGCCCGTTTAAACCACTTTTTCTCTGAATCGCGCATAGTAATCCAGACTTGGCCGCTTAAGGAAAGAGCTGCAGGATCTTTGGATCCGCGACTGGCGCATTTGGAGGCATGATCCTTGGCCAGTTTGTTATTACCCAGATTGGCGTGGGCCAATCCGAGACCGCCATACCCCATGGCAAATTTCTTGTCCAGGTCAACCGACCGTTGAAATGACTTGATTGCCTGCTGATAATCGCCATTATCGATGGCGCGCATTCCGGCTTTAAAATGATATTCAGGTGTATCTACATCACTTTCCGGTTTTGTGGCGCAGGCTACCAACAGCATTAGAGCAAAAATTGAGATTAATGATAGTTGTTTTTTAAGCATAATGTATTCCTCGAAAAGATTATTCACTGCGAATATACTCTGTTTCAAACATAAATTGAAATAACATGAATTGGTACATTTGATCTATATCACATTTTATTCAAATCTATTGTTTCGTTGTCTTGAAATGGATAATTTACCCCGTAACTGTACATAAACAAATGCGGACGGATATGTCAAAAATCTTATATAAAATCATTGGAATCTTTTGTCTTGTGGGAATTGCCACTCTGCAGGGGCAGGCATTAACAGCCACGGGGACGGGATATGGTCTCACTAAAGACGCCGCCACAGAGCAGGCAAAACGGGATGCGGTTGAACAGGGTCTCGGCGCCTACATGACTTCCACCACAACCGTAACAGCAACCTCAATCGAAGATAATATTTATTCTAAAGCACAGGGGTTTGTGAAATCTTTTAAAGTAACTAAAGAGAGTAAAGGTCCCGATGGAAATTGGGAGGTTACTATTGAAGCTCAGGTTACGGATATGATTGACCAGGTTATGGCGGATGAGGCAGCGTTGCAAACATTGCTTAATGCTATGAACCGCCCCAGGATAATTTTTATGGTGCGAGAAGAAAACATGATTGATAACACACCAACGGACTTTGCAGAAACCAAGCTTTTATCCATGTTCTATGAAAAAGGATTTGACGTGGTGGACCGTCAGATGGTCCAAGCATTGAAAGGCAATGCAGATTACAGCCAAGCATTGGCAGGCAATGTGTCCGCCGCCGCCAAGATTGCCAGTCAATTGGGCGCAGAAGTAATTGTAATTGGTACAGCGAAAATTTCCGTTGCCGATAAAATTTATAATATGCATCCGGGGCAAGCCGATATTAATGCTAAGATTATCAGGGCAGATACGGGTGAAATATTGGCAGTTGTACCTCAGGCCAGAGGGAAGTATCCCCATATTTCAAAATCAACAGCGGGCATTACTGCCGTAAATAAAGCGGCCGAAGCACTAGGGAAAAATATTATATCGCAATTGGTGGTTAAGTGGAGTACCCAACAGTCAAACTTTACCAAAGTTTTTATTGTCCTTAAAGGGGCAGACTTCATGTCCTACATGACATTTGAATCTTTCTTAAAAGCCCAAACAGTATCAGGAATTCGGAATGCTTACGCTAAAGGTCTTAATGATGGCGTGGCGGAATTTGAAGTGGAATTTGAAGGGAAATCACAAGCATTAGCTATGGGACTTTCCCAAACCAGTCCCGATGGATTGAATTTTAAAGTTACTGGTTTAACCGGTAATCGTATCACAGCAGAAATTGTACAATGATGAGGTATCTTATGAAGAAATTAGTTGGATTATCCGCCATAATATTATCCATGGCCTTTTCCCAGGGCGTAGTAACGCAACTGGATAAAGGAAGCATCAATTATTCGGAACAATCCATTGCCGCCATCGGTATTGGATTTGTTCCCCAAAATGTCATTAACGCAGGTCAGGCCCGGCGTATGGCTTTGCGGATTGCAAAACAAGATGCATTGCGGCAGCTGATCGAAATTGTGAATGGTGTAACGCTTACCAGCGAAACAACCATGAGTGGCGCAATGGTAGATGATGTAATCAATACTAAGGTTAAAGGGTTTATCCGCGGTGCTCGCCAAGTGGGCGCGCCAAAATATTTAAGCGACACATCTGTAGAAGTGGAATATTCTGTTCCCATGAGTGGTATTACAGATATAATATTACCGCCAATTACGGTTGCGGTGGTCCAGCCAGGCGATCCCGCAGAGACGGCAGCAACAGCGCCCACAACGGGCGGTATTACAGGTATCATCATTGATGCGCGAGGACTGAAAGCCCGGCCTGCCATGGCGCCAAGAATTTTAGATCAGAATGGTAATGCGATTTATGGCCCGGGGACATACAGTCGGGAATATGCCGTAACCAATGGTGTTGCCGGCTATTCAAAATCTATCGAAGCGGCTCAAAAGGATCCCCGCGTTATGGGAAATCCTTTGGTGGTAAAAGGTGTCGCAACTGCAGGAAAGAATCGAACAGACATAACTATTTCTAATGCAGATGTTTCAAAAATTGATACAGCCAATCGCAGTTATAATGTACTGAAAGATTGTCGCGTACTAATCCTGTTGGATTAAAAAGACTTATAGCAACCAAAAAGAAGGGCAAAGATGCGGAATATCATGAGATTCAAATCAATCTCATTCATAATTATTGGGTTATTTACAGGATTGCTTATGGCACAGGAAGAAGCCATAAATAAGGCTATGGAAAAGGATAACAGCAAAGACATTAAGGTTGGTGACATTGCGCCATCCTGGGCATTAATGTATGCCCCAGGTCAGTTTGAATTCCTAAAAAACTGGTCTGAAGAAGAAGGGAAAAAACTGCGAAAATTCACGACTCAGCCGGACAGAAATGTCGTTCTCATGAGTTTTTTTGCAACTTGGTGTCAGCCATGTATGAAAGAATTGCCTCTTCTAGAGGAAGTGTATCAAAAATATAAAGATGAGCGCATCAAATTCTTTTTAGTAGATATTACTGAAGCCACCCGAACGATTCCCGGGAACGAAAATTTTCCCAAAGCCGGTCCTTTTTTACAGAAAAAAGGCGTAACTATGCAAATTTTATATGATACGCGGGGAACAGTTATGAAACGTTATAACGCCCAAACATTACCCCGATTATTTATGATGGATGGTAATCGAAAAATTACTTTAACCCGGCGCGGTTTCCATGTGGGAGAAGAAGAAAAATTTAAGAATGATTTATCAGTCGAAATTGAACGTCTTTTGGCAGAGTTGATTCCGCCAAAAAATGTTACAAAATAGACTGTGACACAGGCCACAGGATTATATCTTGTGGATGTATTAAACTTTAATTAAAAGTGAGCCGATAATGAAGATATTAAAGAAAACAACCATTTGGTTTGTGGTGTTGAGTATTGCTTACAGCCAAGCATCAGGAACCCAATCTGTATTAAATGCAGAAACATCTGCAATGCTAGCGGAAGGAAAACAAACTGTCGCTATTCTAGACTTTGAAGGTCGTGGTATATCCCAAATGGAAGCGGCCACACTTACAGATAGACTGATGAGCGAAATGGTTTCAACCGATGCGATTATAATGGTTGAAAGGAATCAAATGAACGAAATCCTGGAAGAACAGGGACTACAGCAAGCGGGTTGTACTTCGGCTGAATGCGCTGCCGAAGTGGGTGCTTTGCTGGGTGTTCAAAATATGGTCTCAGGATCCTTCGGCAAACTGGGGAATACCTACACAGTAGATGCCAAAATATTTTCTGTGGAAACAGGCGCCACGATTAGATCCTCCAGTAAAACGCATAAAGGTGAAGTTGATGGTCTTCTTACCATTATTGAAATTGTAGCTTGGGAATTGGTAGGTCTCCAAGCACCGGCAGACTTATTGGCGAAAGTAGGGGGCCCTGCTACCATAGCAGATGCACCTAAAAAAGTAAAGAAACCCATGAGTAAGGGTGCCAAACGCACCATGTGGACTGTATTAATATTGGGCGGTGGCTTGGGCGGTGCTTATGCTGCGGGCGTATTTGATACGGACCCGATTCCACTTCCTGAACCGCCAACCTTACCGGAGGGTTAAGCCATGAAAAGATATATATTAAATCTACTGGTTTTTTCCTCAATTCTATCTGCCCAACAAGTATATTGGGTGGATGGTACAAATGGTAATGATTCTAATGCTGGGACCACCGAGGCAACCGCATGGAAAACAGTTCATAAAGCTTTACAAGGAAATTATTTAAGTCCCAATTTTGTTGACACGATCAAGATAAAGGCAGGAACCTATGATTTTAAAAACGATGAGATATATACTAATTCAAGTTACGATTTTGTACTAGTTGGTGTCGAAGGATCTAGTGAAACAATTTTCGATGCAGCGAATGAAAACCGCCATATGACTATTGACGATGGGCAATCCAGTAATACTAAGATTCAGGGTATTACCTTTCAAAATGGGTTTACTAATTCGTGGCCTGGTGGTGGGTCTATATTTCTAACCTATGGCTCCGATGTCCAATTCATTGATTGTGTATGGAAAAACAATTTTACCACCAATGGTGACGGTGGAGGCGCAGTTCATATTAGAGACGAATCCACTCCTACATTTACATCATGTGTTTTTGAGGGGAATTATACCAAACTGGTAGATGATTTCCCCAATACGGGAGATTCCAATAATGGAACAAGCCACGGTGGTGCGGTAAGAATTGCATATTCAAATAATAAGTCTGACCTAGAAAATGCAATCATTTTCAAAAAGACCACGTTCATCAATAATTATGCACATGCCGCATATGGTTCTTATGGAGGTGCACTTTATAGCGAGAGATCTTTGACAGTTGAAAACTGTTTGTTTGTAAAAAATTATGTAGTATCTCATGATAGTAATCAAATGTGGCAAGATGGAATGGGTGGGGCAATTTATTTTGATGCCGCACGTTGGAATAATAGCTCTTATGATGGTGGTACTATGCTTATTTCAAATTCCACATTTCATGGAAATTATGTGCAATCATTATCTGAATCTTTCTCGACTTTGCATGGAGCGGCTATTTCCTACGGGCGCTGGAATGCAAATGCAAAAACATATATTTTTAATACGGTCATTACGGGTAGCAAAATTTTGATCAATGATACGAATTGGGATACGGATGATACTAATCAACTTAAAGACTATATTATTGGAGCAGGGTCTGAGGATAATTATAAAATAACGGTGGATTATTCAAATATCCAAGCGCCTAAGATAGGAAAGGGCTGGGGAGTTTATGTTTATGATGTTACTCCAGCATATAAAGACACGCTAAATGGGGATTATAGTTTATCCGATAAAAGTCCATTGATTGGTGCGGGTGTATCTTACTGGGACAATGAAGGATTTACGGCACCAACCGAGGATCTTTTAGGAAGTGCCCGTCCAAGCTCAAATCCTGATATGGGTGCTTATGAAAATAGCCTTAGTACATCAGACGCACCCATGCCGGTATCGGGACTAGTCGTTACTGCTGCTACGAAAGGCGCAAGCTTAAGTTGGTCAACGAATAAAGAGAGTTTAGGCAGTAGTGCGGATGCTACAAATATTGAGTACCAGATATATCAAGATGGAAATAATGTGGCTCAAACGGCAAACACTACTTATCAAGTGACTGGATTAACCAATGGAATCACTTATGCACTGAGTGTTTCTGCAAAGAATACCAGTACTAATACAGAAAGTGCTCTCTCATCAACAATTTCAGTCACTCCTCTTTATAAAGGGCCTAGATGGTATGTGGCAAGTAGTGGCGGAAGTGCAATCCCAACAACTGCTTCTAGCAATTATGACTATGGCTCTACTGATTCTCCAATTAATCATTTAGTTAATGCTATTACCGTT
>Ga0209665_1000437_pt1 | contig 33233 bp, 31 predicted proteins | sample SaaInlV_200m_DNA_2_FD_184675 | JGI IMG/M metagenome (GOLD analysis project Ga0209665, IMG submission 184675) | Marine microbial communities from expanding oxygen minimum zones in the Saanich Inlet - Saanich Inlet SI074_LV_135m_DNA (SPAdes) (version 2) | ecosystem: Environmental > Aquatic >... | reverse complement strand
AACGGGGACGAAATCTACACAATATCTTATGGCCGGTTCTTGTTTTTCAGCAGTGGGCGTCTCAGTGGCTCGGGGAAAAGATTGTTGACTAATAGGTATGGAGTTGGTAAACAGACTCACCAATTGGGGCCATTTAGGCTCGCTTAGGCGACCATTAGTAAGATTTGTATAGGTGACAGTATGAAAGTTGTAAATTCTTTAAAGACTTTAAAAACACGTGATAAAGCTTGTCGTGTTATTCGTCGCCATGGTCGTGTTTACGTTATTAACAAGCTAAAGCCCCGTTTCAAGGCACGCCAGGGCTAATTCCAGTAGAGTATTGGCTGGGATTGATGATTTATCCCTATTTTTTAGTAAGTTAGTTTCTGTATTTTTCACAAGATATCTCTTGTGTTTTTTCAGGTTAAGTTGCTTGACATCATCCCCTATTGGATCTACGTTCACGCCATGATCATGTGGTTGAAGTTAGGTGCTAAAATCTATGGCAACATTTCGAAATTCTAAAGATGCGGTTGAGTGCGAAGTAATGGTTCGACTCATGAGTACTATTGAGGGAGAGCCTGAAATATCTCAACGGAGTTTGGCTGCGGAATTGGGGATTGCAGTGGGCTTGGTCAATATCTATCTGAAGCGCTTAATCCATAAGGGATATGTTCGGGTAAGTCAGGTACCTGCTCGTCGATTTGCTTATTTTGTGACTTCCCAAGGTTTAGTAGAAAAAAGCCAAATGATTTCCGACTACTTAAGCAATTCTCTGACTTTCTTTCGAAATGCGAGATCTCAGTGTGATCAGCTTGCACAGCTGTGTGAGGAGGCAGGTTGGAAGAAAATAGCCCTATTGGGAGAGGGTGAGATTGCAGAAGTTATGCAATTGGTTTCCCATCAATTTTCCTATGATCTCAGTATTGTTGAAATTTCTGAACTTGCAGGAACCCAGTTTGATTGTGTTATTGTCACAGATATCATAAGCCCCCAGAAGATCTTTGATTCCCTTAAAGCACAGTGGCCGGAAGAAAGAATCCTTACCTTGCCGTTGTCACATATCTCGCGGAAGGTATTATCTCGTAAGGAGAAAGCAGCATGAAGCGTTGGTACGTTGCCCATACTCAGGTTTACGGGGAATCTAAAGCCGAAGACCATCTTAGGGCTCAAGGCTTCTCTGTATACATTCCTCGCATTAAAACTCTTCGACGCCATGCTCGGAAAGTAGAGACCATTCTGGCCCCCCTTTTTCCGCGATATATTTTCGTTGGCTTTGATGTGGAACAGGACCGCTGGAAGGCTATTGATTCTACCAGAGGGGTTTCTTATTTATTGCGTCACGAGGAAAAACCACTCTCTGTGCCTACGGGAGTTGTAGAAGAGTTGCAGGAACAAGAAGATGAGCAGGAAGGCTTGTCGCTTTCGTCGTTAGCTCTTTTCAAAAGGGGAGAGCGAGTTGAAGTTTTAGACGGCGTTTTTGCCGGTCACGTTGGTGTTTTTGAAGAGATGACCACTCATGCACGCGTTCAATTGCTTCTTTCCTGTTTGGGCCGAGAAGTAAAAGTGGCTCTTCCCATACATACCATAAAGGCGGCTTAAGTTTAAAATAGCGTCTTAATGTGTATGGTTTAAAAGTTTTCAGAAGTCTTGGTGATTTTCACCCAGACTGCGGCAGCCGTGGTGAAGCGGCGTTTTCCAAGAAATGACACTCAAGAGGAATCCATAAATGACAACAAATTATGCCTTAAAATCGAAGCCAGCCCTTCAGGCAATTCCTTTTATTGATCTGAAGACACAGCAATCGCGTATTCGCCCTCAAATTGATGCCGCTATTCAGCGGGTATTGGATCATGGAATGTATGCCATGGGTCCAGAAGTATTTGAGTTGGAAAAGGCGTTGTCGGATTTTTGTGGGGCTAAGAATGTTATTTCCTGTTCAAGTGGGACCGATGCTTTAGCGCTGATCTTAAGAGCAAAAGAAATCAGACCGGGAGATGCGGTTTTTGTTCCCAGCTTTACTTTTGTTGCGACGGCGGAAGTTGTGACATGGTTTGGAGCGACACCTGTATTCGTGGATGTCCTGCCTGATACGTTTAATATGGACCCTGACAGTTTGAAGCAAGGCATCCAGGCGGCAAAGAAAAATGGTCTCACGCCAAAGGGCATCATTCCTGTGGGTCTTTTTGGTCAGCCGGCTGATTATGAGCCAATCGAGGCCATTGCTGATGAGAATGGCTTGTGGGTCTTAGATGATACGGCCCAGTGTTTTGGCGCTACCTATAAAGGGCGTAAATGTGGAACAATTGGAGATGCAACAGCGACGAGTTTCTTTCCGGCCAAGCCTTTAGGATGTTATGGCGATGGGGGAGCTATCTTTACGGATAACGATGAGTTTGCCGAAATTTTAAGAAGCATGCGGATTCATGGCCAAGGGATCAACAAGTATGAAAATGTTCGTATTGGGATAACGGGTCGTCTAGATACCATCCAAGCCGCTATTTTACTTGAGAAGTTAAAAATCTTTCCCGAAGAATTGAAACAACGCCAACGAGTTGCAGATACCTATAACGAGGCTCTTAGAGATGTGGTTCAGGTCCCAGATTTGTTGGAAGGAACCACTTCTATTTGGGCTCAGTATACCGTTGTGCTGCAAGGGCAAGATCGTGATAAAGTTGTTGCAAATCTTAAAGCATTAGGGATTCCGACGGCTATTTATTATCCTATTCCTCTTCATCTTCAAAAGGCCTACGATAAATTCTTGCGGGCGACAGACTCTCTTTCGGTAAGCGAAAGTCTCTCACACAAAGTACTCAGTTTGCCCATGCATCCGTATTTAGAGGAATCTGATCAATCGAGAATCATTGAGGGGGTTAGGGCCTCCCTTTAATACCATGCGTATTGCTTTTCTTATCCCTTCCATGGAGGCTGGCGGTGCAGAACGTGTCGCAGCAATCCTTTGTAACCAGTGGGTTAAAAAGGGCCACGAGGTCAATTTAATGACTTATGAGGAAGAAGGAACTTCCTCGGCGTATGAATTAGATTCTCGTGTGAGAATTCACCAGCTTGGGTTGCATCACAAGAAAGCCACTGTGATTAGCTTTTTGCTGAAGAATTTGAAACGAATCTTGAAATTCAGAAAGGCACTGTCACAGCTGAAACCAGATATAGTTGTGTCTTTTATGGTTGAAACAAATGTGGCGGCTGTTTTGGCATCTCTTAGGAAAGATTGGTCTGTTGTTATTTCAGAACGAGTACATCCTGGTTTTTGCCCTATAGGTAAAATGAGATCAGCCCTTAGAGTGTTAACCTACGGGCTTGCGGACGCTGTTGTGGTTCAAACATCAGATATTGCAAAATGGATGGAAAATTCCCTAAAAATTACACCGTTAATTTTTCCTAATCCCATTGATTTAAATGCGAAGGTATTGACCGAAACCAATACCAAAATGGGGACGGGGAAAAAGGTAGTGGCTGGAGGAAGACTCTCTTTCCAGAAGGGATTTGATTTTTTAATTGATGCTTTTTCTAGGGTGGCAGATAAGAATCCTTCCTGGACGCTTTCCATTTATGGTGATGGTCCTGAACTTGAAAACTTAAAAAATAGAGCGAAAAAATTAGGACTAAAAGATCGTGTGGAGTTTCAGGGGATCGTTCCTGACTTGCGATCTAGACTTAGCCAGTGTGATTTGTTTGTTCATTCTGCCCGCTATGAGGGTTATCCAAATGTGGTGATGGAAGCACTGGCTTCAAACTGTTGTGTTGTTGCAACCGATTGTCCCGGGGGAACGCGGGAGCTATTGCAAGATGGGCGATATGGGAAACTTGTTCCCTGTGATGATGTCGAAAAACTTTCAATGATACTTTCAGAACTTATGAATGATGATAGTCTTCGTCAGCATATGGCTGAAAATGCATCTGGAGCAGTTAAAGATCTTGATTCAGCAAAAATTTCTAAACGCTGGACGCAGTTATTTGAAAGTTTAAAATCCAGAAATTCCGTCCCAGAAGGAGGGATAGACACACTTTTAGTTATCAGCCAGCTCGGAGTTGGGGGGACTGAAAATCATGTAACAAGCTTGTGCCAATGGTTTAATCAACAAAATGCTCATGCTACAGTTTTTAACATGCTTGGGGTTGGTAAAAACACTCAGGCGCTTCAAGAGTCAGGATTTCCGGTTCTGATGCCAAAAGGCATTTCCTTGATTCGAAACTTTAGAGCCTTAAGTTGGTTGATGTGGCCAGTTGTTGCCGTAAAGCTTTTTAAGACATTTCGTAGTGCCCGCCCCAAAGTGACGCACTTTTTTTTACCAGCCAGCTATATTGTTGGGAGTATCGTAGCACTTGTAGCGGGTATTGATACGAAGCGGGTGATGAGCCGAAGAAGTCTAAACACTTATCATAAAAAGTATCCTTTCATAAGCTGGATTGAAAGCTGTTTGAATAGGAGGACGCATGCCTTTTTAGGGAATTCAATCGGGGTAACGGATCAATTGTTACGGGAAGTTAACATAACGAAAAATCAGATGGGTCTCATCTATAATGGCGTCGATTTTTTATCATTTGAGAATACTCAGTGCACTAGTGACACTCGTGAGCGCTTAGGCCTTCAGGAAAGTAGCTTTGTTATGATCATAGTGGCCAATTTAATTCCCTATAAAGGGCATATGGATTTGTTCGAGGCATTGGGAAGCATTTCTAGTAGGTTACCAGAGAATTGGCATTTAATCGTTGTTGGGGAAGGTGATGCTTTTAAGAATAAATTAGTGGACAAGGTTTCATCGCTAGGTTTGGATGCCTCAGTTTCATTTCTTGGATCTCGTTCTGATGTTCCAGACCTTCTTGTTGCCTCAGATATGGGAGTTCTCTCATCACATGAAGAAGGATTTTCAAATTTTATACTCGAAGGGATGGCCGCTCGGCTCCCTATGGTTGTTACTGATGTAGGGGGCAATCCAGAAGCAGTTATAAATGGGAAGACTGGCATAGTTGTTTCACCTCACGACCCCAATTCACTAGGCCAAGCGATCTTGAAACTAGCAAAGGATAAGGAGCTTTCCCGAAGTATGGGAGAAGCTGGGTATTGCCGTGTTCGCGATCGATTTTCTCAAAAGCAGTGCATAGCGAACTATAATCAACTCTATGAAGGTTTATTAGAGGGAAAATCAGTGGATGAGATTTCTGCTGTTCGAGTGCAAAATTATGGAAGCTTCTAGATGGAGAAGTACGTAGGCACATGTGTGGCATAGCCGGTTTTATAGATCTTAAGACGAGATTGTCTCAACCTAAAATGGTTAAGGTTGGCCAATCAATGGGCCATGTATTGTCCCATCGGGGCCCCGATGCAGGAGATGTATGGGTCGATGCCGAAACGGGAGTCTGTTTGGCGCACCGACGGTTAACGGTTGTTGATCTGACGGAGACAGGCCATCAGCCCATGGAGTCCTCCTGTGGCCAGTTTGTGACCATCTACAATGGCGAAATTTATAATGCAGAGGAGCTGCGTACCGAGTTACTGGCCAAAGGCAGGATTTTCAGGGGCCATTCCGATACGGAAGTTCTCGTAGAGGGCTGTGCTGTTTGGGGTGTGCAAGAAATGGCAAAGCGTTTGGTTGGAATGTTTGCCTTTGCCATTTGGGACAAGAGAGAGCGTCGGTTAACTCTTGTGCGAGATCGACTTGGCATCAAGCCACTTTATTGGGGTTTGATCGGGAAGCAACTGTTATTTGGCTCTGAATTAAAGGCTTTGCGGACTCATCCTGATTGCCCAAAGGATGTGGATCGGAATGCGGTCGCCTCATTTCTACGGTATAGTAATATCCCTGCCCCTCTCACCATATATAGGGGTATTGAAAAGCTACAGCCCGGGCACATGCTATCTTTTGATGGGGTGAAGGGTATTCCAATTGTTGAATCCTATTGGACTTTGGAAGACGCCGTTCAAACTGGAAAAGACAATTTACTTTCTGGAAATGATGAGGAAGTCATTCAGGAAGTTGGAGATTTACTCGAAGATTCTGTAAAGCGCCGGATGGTTGCAGATGTGCCTTTGGGGGCATTCTTATCCGGTGGTATTGATTCTTCGACAGTTGTAGCCCTCATGCAAAAGAACTCTAAGACCCCGATTCGGAGTTTTTCCATTGGATTTGAGGAAAAGGGCTATAATGAGGCTCAGTATGCAGCAGCGGTAGCGAAGCATCTGAAGACAGATCATACAGAACTTTATGTGACATCTCAGGAAGCGAGAGAGGTCATTCCAAAATTGTCAGATATTTACGACGAACCCTTTGCCGATTCGTCACAGATTCCAACGTATTTGGTGTCTGCGCTAACACGCAAACATGTAACGGTGGCTTTGTCGGGAGATGGGGGGGATGAACTTTTTGCCGGTTACAATCGTTACACGACGGTGGAAAGGTTTCAGAAGATGACTCGTTTTACGAACCAGCCTATGAGGCAATTAATTTCCTCAGCAATTCGGAGTTGCCCGACGGGAGTATGGGATTCTATTCTAAAGTTTGCTCCTGGGGCCATGAGAATGTCTCGGCCAGGGGAAAAAATGCACAGGTTGTCCCATATTTACAGTCAGGATACGGAGAGCTTTTACCATAACTTAGTGAGCCATTGGGATCAGCCACAGAAGGTTGCTGTTGGGGCGGACAATCCGTTGGATATGATGGAGAACACGCCTATTCCAGCAAGTGTCTCTAATACCGTAGAACGAATGCAGTATTTGGATACAATGACCTATTTGCCAGGGGATATTTTGACCAAGGTTGATCGTGCCAGCATGGCAAAATCCTTGGAAGTACGTGTGCCCATACTGGATCATCGGCTTGTGGAGTTGTCTTGGCGATTGCCACAAAAATTCAAGATTCGAGAGGGTCAGAGCAAATGGATTCTGCGTCAAATTTTAGATCAACATGTGCCTAGGAAACTTTTTGATCGACCGAAAGTGGGTTTTAGTGTTCCCGTTCAGGCTTGGCTTCGGGGCCCTCTTAAGGAGTGGGCTCATGAACTGCTTTCTAAAGATTCCATAGATCGGTATGGGCTTATGAAGTGGCAACCTATAAATCAAAAGTGGCAAGAACACTTGTCAGGAAAACACGATTGGCAGTATCAGTTGTGGAGCGCTTTAATGCTCCAATCATGGTGCCAGAAATGGTTATAGAAAAATTTAGAATAGAGTAATTTATGTCAACGCCATCAGTTATATCTGCCGTTCAGAAGTTAAGAAGTCTGCTTACCCCAAAGGAAAAGAGAGAATGGCTTTCGTTTGTTGGAATTGCGCTTATTTCATCGGCACTGGAGATTGTTACAGCTTCGGTCATCGTTGTTTTTGCGCAGGTAATTAACCAACCCGAATTGGGGATGAAATATATTGTAAAAGCAGGTCTGGAAGGTTACGTGAGAAGTGATCAGGTTGTTCTTTATCTGGCAATTTTATTCGGGCTTATTTACCTAGTTAAAAATATGATTTCTGCATTTGAGGCCTTTTTTCAAAACTTTTCCATACAAAGGATGAATTACAACTTTAAGAAAGAAATGCTTAAGAGATACACATATATGGACTATAGCCTCTATCTCACGAGGAATTCCTCCTTTGGAATGACAGTGGTTGGTGGGGATATTGAGAAGGTTTATTCTACTGGGATGCCTGCATTGGCAGCAGTGATTTCCGAAGGGGTGGTATTTGTTTGTCTCGTTGGGATGATTGTCTTTATGGATCCTTCTCTTTTCGGTTTTATTTTTGGGATTGGTGGCTTTGTCGGATTTTGCATCTATAAGTGGTTTCTTCCTATGTTTTATAACTGGGGGAAACACTTGCAGGAGACAGCTTTATTAAGTACGAAAAATCTTTTGCAGTTTTTCCATGCCTTTAAAGAGATTTTGCTACTGGGAAAGCAAGATACTTTCATAGAGGTTTATCATAGAATTTCTCAGAAACGTTCTAGGATTCAAGCCGTGCAAACTGCTACAAATACGTTGCCACGCGTTGTAATAGAGGTCTTATTTGTTGGGTTATTCGTTTTAACAATTTCATATATGTCAGTGAACTATGATCAGCCGCAACAAATGTTAGGAATGTTAGGCGGGTATCTTTATGTTGGGTTTAGAGTAATGCCTGGTTTAAATAGGATAATAGGTCAGCTTAATAATTTTAAAACGGTCATTCCATCGGTTGAACGGATGGATCAGGAATACTCTACCGCATTTTCCAAAGAGAATTATGTGAATGTACCAGGATTAAAATTCGAGAAAAATATCGTAATTCGCAATGCATTCATTAAGTACAGAAGTGCTGATACGGATGCTCTAAAGAATGTTACGCTGACTCTTCAAAAGGGAGAGAGTATTGGAATTATTGGAGAAACTGGTTCAGGAAAATCTACATTCATTGATATGCTTCTAGGTCTCTTAAGGCCTTATAAAGGTGATATTTTGATTGATGGAAAGTATCCTGTAAATTCGCCCCAATGGCATAAAATGATTGGATATGTTCCCCAATCAATTTATTTGACTGATGATACAATCGAAGCAAATATTGCCTTCGGTGTGGAAGCGGAACAGATCGATATAGAAAGATTGGAAACAGCCATTAGTGGCGCTCAACTCTCGACATTTATTCTTAAGTTGCCTGATGGGGTAAAGACAATTGTGGGGGAGCATGGCGTTCGTCTTTCAGGTGGTGAGCGGCAGAGAGTTTCTATTGCCAGGGCGTTATACCATAATCCTGAGGTTTTGATTTTTGATGAAGCGACGTCTGCATTAGATAATGCAACTGAAAAGAAACTGATGGATACCATAGGAAAATTAAGTAAAGTTTGTACAGTGGTTATGGTTGCCCATCGCTTATCAACATTAAGGGACTGCCAGCGGATTATTCATATTAAAGATGGAATAGTCGAAGAAGGAGAGCTTCAACACGAGAAGAAAGCGTGAAGACTTTGTTATTTCTAGAAAGTGACACGATGATTGTAATTCATAATGGAGGTACAGATGCTGACTGATTCACAAAAGGAATTCTTCCATAATAAGGGATACATTCACTTAAAGAATGTTTTTACCAAACAAGAAGTAGAGTGGCTAAGAGAGTGTTCCGAAAAACATGACGGTGGAGATGTGTTAAGTGATAAAGCCTTCAAAGGAATTATTTTTGATAAACGCATCATTGAGCCACTGAAAAATTTAATTGGAGCACCATTAATCTATTTTGGTGAGAGTGGGGCAAGATACGATAATATTGCAAAACCTAGAGGATCTAGGACGATGCACAATGATTCTAAGAATGATGATTTTGATTTTACCCGAGAGTACTCTGTATACAGGATAGGCTTATACCTTCAGGATTGTGATGAATATAGCGGGGGCCTTAAATTGCGTCCCGCCTCTCATAGAAGCCTTTGCATAAGTAAGCATGGTCTTATGGGAATTGCCCAATATTTAAAAAGTCATAAGACTTTCAAGGGGCTTATCCCTCCAAAATCAATAAATGTTCCATCAAAAGCAGGAGACCTATTGATTTGGAGCATGAGAATTCATCACTCTGGGCACGCAATTAGGTTAAAAGGGTTCCCTAATATTTCTTTACCAACGTGTTTTGAAGATTTTGTTCCAAATCTTTTCAAAAGACCAGTTTGTCGCAAAAGGTCAGTAATTTTTGCAAGTTTTGGAACAGATTCCGATTATCTAGAAGACTATATTGAGGATCGCGTTAAACATAGTTCGATGGTAGATCATTGGAAAAAATGTGATTTTGATCAGAAATTTATATCTAATATAAATTATGTAGGCAAGGAAGTTTTCATTCGAAAAGATGGAGTTAAGCTTAAAAATGGATAAAATTTACAGTCTTTTGAGGCCCTTTTATAGGTTTGTGAAGCAGCTGTTACTAATTGATTTCATTAGATTTATGATTTGTTTTCCACGTTATCTGTATTTTCGTTTTGTGAGGGTGAAATATAGAACTTTAGAAGATATTGAAAAGGGGTCAGAAAATATTGCGCAGGACAAAAACAGGTCTACTCTGAGTCATAATCTAAAGGTTTTTGCTTTTAGTTATAAGGCCTTCAAAGATTTATTATCTTCATTTTCGGTGCAGAGATCATCACGTCTCATACGTCCTCTCATGGGTATTGATAGGCTTACTAAGAACTCCGGTAACACAAAAGTTCTAATCATCGGCCCTCGCACAGAAGGGGAAATTTTCAATTTGATGGGGTATGGCTTTAAGTTGAAGAACATTAAAGCACTGGATCTTCATACTTATTCTCCCCGTGTTGATCTGGGGGATATTCATGATATGCCCTATGCTAATGACACATTTGATTTAGTCATCTGTGGGTGGGTTATTCCTTATAGCAATAATAAAACTTTGGCGGCTTCAGAGATTAAAAGAGTTTTAAAGAATAACGGGATCGTTGCTATTGGGCTTACGTATCAGCCCTCTGGAATGCATTTTGGAACTGGTCTTGTTGATAGCACCGAATCTATTCACAACCTTTTTTCTTCCGATGTTAAAAATGTTTACTTCAGGTACGATCAAAAGGAAGAAGATAAAGAGAGCATTGGTGGCATTATAACGGCTTTTTCATGTAATAAGCCAATATCAAAGACAGAGTCTAAAGGCAAAAAAAGCCTTGTTCGTTAGGATTAGTTGTACGACTTTTTGATTTAAAATGAACTTATTGTACCTTTCACATTCTGAGATACCTTCGTCATCGGCGAATTCAGTGCATGTTATGAAAATGTGTTCGGCCTTTTCTAGATTAAAGCACAAAGTTACCCTAGAGTGCTTGCCAGGAACTATTCTGGCTAAGGATGCATTTTCATATTACGATGTGACCCCGGATTTCTCTGTCTCCTGTAATGATGAAAAGAGCTATTGGTTGTCGGGTTTCTTATGGCATCTGAAAGAGAAGCTTCCTGGTGTTAGGGTGGGCCCCATTCCTTCTATCTTATATGGTTATGGAAGAATTAGAAATAAAGTTAGACGCCTGTCACCAGACCTTATTTATTCGAGAAATCAGTATTGGTTGCGGGCTTGTTTGAAGCTGAGAATACCAATGGTATTTGAATCCCATCATCCACCAAGAAATAAGTTAGATTATCTTCTTCAAAAGAAAATTATTAAGTCGGCATACTTTCAGAAACTTGTTGTCATTTCGGAAAAGCTGAAAGCTATTTATTTGCGCGAGTTTTCAGAGCTTTCTCAAGAAATTGTTCTTGTTTGCCACGATGGTGCAGATCCTGTTTCGGAGGATTCCTTTGGGCAGAAATGTGAGAGGAAGGGTGTTCAAGTCGGATATGTGGGTCAGATTTACAACGGCCGCGGGATCGATGTTATTCTACAAGTTGCTCAAAAGCTGAGAGATATTAGTTTCCAAATCATAGGGGGTGAGAAAGAAGAGATTGAAAGGCAAAAGAATCTTTTTGAAGTTCCCTCGAATGTCAAATTTTATGGTCATCTTCCCCACAGTAAACTTAAGTCTATTTACCCCAACATCGATATTGCTTTAGCTCCCTATCAGCATCAGGTCTCAACCTATGGTGGAAAAGGGAATACGGTGGATTTTATGTCACCATTGAAATTGTTTGAATACATGAGTTGGAAAAAGACAATCATTTGTTCAGATCTACCTGTTCTTCGAGAAGTACTGTCCCATGATGAGAGTGCGATTTTTGTGAGACCGGATGATATAGAAGGTTGGGTTGCTGCAATTTCTAAACTTGTAACCGATCCTAAAATAGGAAAGACGCTTTCAGAAAAGGCCTTTTCTAGTTTTAAGGAGAAATACACCTGGGATGCACGCGCAAAGCGTGTTTTAACTGCCATATGAAAATAGGATAATATGATGTTAAAAGATTTTTTAGTTAAGAAACCTGAATTTGATGGCGCCTCCATCATAGTGACTGGAGGAACTGGTTCATTTGGACAAGCATTTATAAAGAAGGTTTCTCAGCTATATAGACCAAAGAAGCTGATAGTGTTTTCTCGTGATGAGTTAAAACAGTATGAGATGGCTCAAAAGTTCCCAGAGGCACAATATCCATTTCTCCGTTTTTTTATTGGAGATGTCCGGGATTATAATCGTTTAGAAATGGCTTTCAGAGATATAGATGTGGTTGTCCATGCTGCAGCGTTGAAACATGTTCCAATTGCTGAATACAATCCATATGAATGTATTCATACAAACGTAATAGGTGCTGAAAACATCGTGAGAGCAGCTTTTAGACAAAAAGTCAAAAAGGTTATAGCATTATCTACGGATAAAGCGGTTAGTCCTATCAATCTTTATGGGGCAAGCAAGTTAGCAGCTGATAAGATTTTTGTGGCGGCAAACAATATTCAGGGAAATGATCCTACTACATTTTCTGTCGTTCGTTACGGAAATGTAATTGGTTCTAGAGGCAGCATAGTACCTATGTTCCAAAAAATGGCACAGACTAATGTTCCATTCTTGCCTATTACAGACGATCGGATGACACGTTTTTGGATAGCTTTGGAACAAGGGGTGGATTTTGTCCTTTCTTCAATAGAACTTATGAAGGGTGGTGAAATCTTTGTTCCAAAAATACCAAGTATGAAGATCATTGATATGGCAAAGGTTATTGCTCCAGGAATTGACACAAAAATAATAGGTATACGGCCGGGTGAAAAATTGCACGAGGCGATGTTAACAGCCGACGAATCTAATAGCACATACAACTTGGAGGATCGATTTGTTCTCTGCCCTGGGAACCTTGAAAGCGCAAAGCATTATGATAAAACTTGTTCTAAGGTCGCAGAGCGTTTTATTTATTCCAGTGATCAGAATGATGAGTGGTTGAAACCGGAGGAGTTAAATATGATGATTCGTGAGACTTCCGATTCTGTTAGTTCAAAAGTAGCATAAAAAAAGTTTGTAGCATGAGTACATTCATCCCTTACGGGCGCCAAAGTATTGACGAGGAAGATATTCAAAACGTTGTCAGTGTTCTGAGCGGAGATTGGCTAACAACAGGTCCAGCTGTTCAGCAATTTGAAAAGGCTCTGGCTGGGGTAACGGGTTCAAAGCATGCCTTTAGTTGTTCCAATGGTACAACGGCTCTCCATTTAGCCGTTAGTGCTCTAGGGATCAAACCCGGAGATGTCGTTCTTGTGCCGGGGATTACTTTTCTCTCGACTGCAAACTCTGTTCGTTTTGAAGGAGCAGATGTACGATTTGTAGATGTGGATCCTAAGACGGCTTTGGTGACACCTGAGCTGTTAGAGAAATCTATTCAACAGTGTGTCGATAAAACTAAGATTAAGGCCTTCATAAATGTTCATTTTGCAGGTCAGTGTGGAGACCTAGAAGAAATAGAAAAGGTTGCCCGAAAATACGAATTAAAAATCATTGAAGATGCGGCCCATGCAATTGGCTCAACTTATATCGCTAAAAATGGAGATGAATTCCCTGTTGGGACTTGTCAATATTGTGATCTTACGACTTTTTCTTTTCATCCGGTTAAAACCATTGCTGCGGGAGAAGGTGGAGCCGTCACGACCAATGATGCTTCTTATGCCAAGCGGCTTTCTTTAATGAGAGGCCATGGCATGACTCGAAATGAAAGTGATTGGGGGGCTCAACACCAAAATGAAGAGCGCGGTCCGTGGTTTTATGAAATGCAGAACCTGGGCTTTAATTACCGGATTAGTGATATAAATTGTGCTCTTGCCTGTAGCCAGTTGAAAAAGCTTAGTGCTTATAAATCACAGAGACAGGATATTGTGGCGAAATATGATTCGGCCTTTTCTGGAAAAAGTTTTCTACAACCATTGGTTAAGACTGCCCATTCCAATCCGGCTTGGCATTTATATGTACTTCTTATAGATTTCGAGGCTTTGGGGAAAACCAGAACTCAGGTGATGACTGAATTAAAAGAAAGGGGCATTGGAACGCAAGTGCATTATATCCCCGTTTATAAGCAACCGTATTACCGTGAGCTCTATGGAGATATACATTTAGAAGGTGCTGAGGCATTTTATAGCCAATGTCTTTCTATTCCACTGTATGTGGGGTTAAGCTCAGAAAACACTGATTATGTGATCGAGAGTATTTTAGACCTATGCGCTTAGCTCTTGGAACAGCACAGTTGGGATCTGCCTATGGGGTCACAAACGTAACGGGGCAGCCCTCTAAGAGCGACTCCTATGGCATTCTAGATCTGGCAGTGCAATCAGGAATGGATACTATTGATACAGCCGTGGGTTATGGAAAAGCTCAAGATGTCGTCGCGGATTGGTTCAAGGGATCAGACTCACAGGTAAGAATCATTTCTAAAATATGCATCAAGAATGGTTTGGAGCATTTTGAAAAATCCTTTTGGAAAATGTATGAGCTGTTTGGGAGTCGACCCATATATGGTCTTTTGGTGCATGATCCAGAGAATTTCAACACCCTAAAACATAAAGAATTTGTTGATATGGTTCATAGTTTCAAAGAGAAAGGGTGCCTTCAGAAGTTTGGGGTATCTGTCTATGATCCAGAAACAGTCGAGTCTCTTTCAGGGTGGTTGTCATTGGATATCGTTCAATGCCCTGTAAATATTTTGGATCAGCGGTTCATTCAAGAGGATATGAAAGAAATTTACGCAAAGCATCATATAGAAGTATATGCACGCTCATTATTTCTTCAGGGAGTGCTCCTTGCTGAAAAGTTGCCTTTAGGTCTTTCAAACTTGGAGCCAAGTTGGAATCGATTTCAGTCTATGTGTAAAAATGAAAACCTAACGCCGTTACAAATGTGCCTCCTTTTTGCTAAAGCTAGCTCGAGCGTAAGCAAGTGGGTTATTGGTGTGAATTTAGCCACGGAGCTGTCGGGTATTATGGATTGCTGGAAAAGTTTACCCAATCAAATTCCAAATTACGACCTGCTTCAGTGTGAAAACGTTGTGCATGTGGATCCAAGGAACTGGGCAGTTCAATGAAGAAAGTTGCCATTATTCAGGCCCGGATGGGATCGACTAGATTTCCAGGAAAAGTCTTGAAAGAATTAGCTGGAAAGCCACTTCTTGAGTGGATAGTAACAAGATCAAAAGAGATCCCGCTTATTGATCAGGTCGTTGTTGCGACGTCTGATCAGGAGTCAGATTTGCCTATTGTTCAATGGTGTAAGGAGCATAAAGTTGAGTGCTTTAGAGGGAATGAACATGATGTCTTAGATAGATACTATAATGCTGCGCAGAAAATGAAGGCAGATGTAATTATTCGGATTACAGCTGACTGCCCATTTTTGGATCCGAACGTGGCTGGGCAGGTTTTATCTCTTGTGGCATTGGGGCATGCTGACTACGCTTCAAATATACTACCAGTGACTTGGCCAGATGGATTGGATTGTGAAGCCTTTACCTTTTCCGCTCTTGAGTCTAGTCATCGGATGGCAGTCAAAAGGGCTGATCGGGAGCATGTGACTTCATACATAAGAAATAACCAAGCAAAATTTAAAGTGCTCAATTTGTCTTGCCCACTTCCGGATTTGGGGAAATATCGTTGGACAATCGATACGTCTCAGGATTTGGAATACCTTGAAACCATCTGCAAAAAGGTAGGGAAAGATTTTAGCAGTTACGTGGAGCTGCTCTCAGTTTTGGGAAATGAGAAGCAACCCTCCATGAACAGAAATGAGGGGTACGCTAAATCTATCAGAGATGAAAAAACTGTTTGTTCAACCTTTACGGAATCAGATGCAGCGCTTAAAAGATCCTTAAAGGTCATTCCTCTGGGGAGCCAGACTTTTAGCAAGTCGCACATCCAGTATCCAAAACGATCACCCTTATTTTTGAGTCATGGGATGGGGGGGCGCGTTTGGGATGTTGATGGAAATGAATATGTAGATTTAGTAAGTGGATTGCTTCCAAGTATTCTAGGCTATTCGGACCCTGATGTTAACTACGCAATTCAAGAACAGCTGCAGAAGGGAATAACTTTCAGCCTGGCGACTTCCTTGGAAATTGAACTAGCAGAAAAACTTTGCAGGATTATTCCTTCTGCTGAACAGGTTCGTTTTTCGAAAAATGGTTCTGACGTGACGTCTGCAGCTATTAGATTGGCGAGGGCTTATACACAGCGGGATAAAGTAGTGACTTGTGGGTATCATGGTTGGCATGATTGGTACGTGGGAACGACAACACGTGATATGGGCGTTCCAAAATCTGTTTCTGAATTAACCGTATCGGTTCCCTTTAATGATATTGATAGGTTTGAAACACTCTTAAAGACTGAAGAATATGCCAGCGTAATTATAGAGCCTTGTAACATGTACAAGCCTCAAGAAGGATTTCTTCAAACGTTAAAAGTTTTATGCGAAAGATATGGAACTCTCCTTGTTTTTGATGAGATTATTACAGGGTTTCGTATGTCCTTGGGGGGGGCTCAAGAGTACTTCGATGTAACGCCACACATATCTTGTTTTGGGAAAGCCATGGGGAATGGAATGCCCATTTCTGCCATTGTGGGAAGTAAGAAAATAATGAAGAGTATGGAAGACATTTTCTTTTCGGGAACGTTTGGCGGGGAAACTATTTCTATTGCGGCTGCTTTAGCGACAATCAACGTCATTGAAAAGAAGAATGTTATAGGACATTTGTGGGATTTTGGTCAGCGGCTTTCGGGGGATGCTCAACAAAAGATAAAGAAATACGGTCTTTCGGATGCTATTCAATTTTGTGGATATGCTCCTTGGAAAATCATCAAATTCAGTGATGTAGGTCAACATAGTTCCCATCATATAAAGACATACTTTATGCAAGAAATGATCAAACATGGGGTTCTGATCAATAGTAGTCATAATATTTGCTACCCCCACGATGCTGAAGATTTTCAGGCTGTTTTGGATGCCTATGAAGTAACGCTTGAGTCTTTAAGTTCTCATTTAAAAAACAATAAGTTATCAACTTCAATTACTGGGCCTGTCGTCGAGCCAGTTTTTAGCGTCAGATGAATAAAACAATGAATTCTCCTCGCGCCATTTTCCGATGTGATGCTTCTGAACAGTTAGGAGCAGGCCATGTTATGCGCTGTATTGTTTTGGCAGAAGCACTGAAAGAGAAGGGCTGGGAATGCTTTTTTGTTTCAAATAAGGAAGCGCATACGCTTATATCTAAACTCAAGGAATTCAAAGCCGTTGATCCGGTGGAACTTTACGATTCTCCAATTTTTCACAATTTATTGATTGTTGATCACTATGAACTTGATAAAAGTTATGAACAACATTTTAGAAAACATGCTGACAAAATTTTGGTAATTGATGATCTCGCAAATCGGGAACATGATTGCGACATACTTATTGATCAAACCTATGGGAGGGATGCTACAGATTATAATGGGTTCGTTCCAGAGAAATGCAAGATTCTGACTGGAAGTAAATACTCTCTTATAAAAAGACAGATTTCTGAATTAAGGCCAAAGAGTTTTCTATCAAGAAAGAACAGGAATTCAATAAAAAAAATCTTGATATCTATGGGGGGAACAGATCCACAAAATTATACTTTGAAGGCCTTGAAAATGGTTAAAGAGTCTGGGTTCAGGGGAAGTATAGATGTGGTTCTGGGCTTTTCGTCAAAGTACGAAGAAATTATAAGTGATTTTACAAAGAGTATGTCTAATTCAGTGGAAATATATGTTAATGCAGATATGCCAAAGTTGTTGAACCAGGCAGATTTAGCCATAGGAGCTTCCGGCAGCAGTATTTGGGAGAGATGTTGCCTTGGGCTTCCATCTGTATTGGTTCAAACGGCAGCGAACCAGAAAAAAATATATGACACTCTTTGTGAGACTTTTTACCCAGGTAAGACCAAAGACATAGAATTTCTTTTTAACAAATGCTTAAACGATCCTACTTTTTTTCAGAAATTATCAAATACTGTAGCTCCTTTGATAGACGGATTTGGTGTAAATAGAGTGGTTGAAACTATTTTAAGTGAAGAGAGCCAGGTAGAGCTCGTTCCAGTTAAGTCGACAGATATGGAAAAAATTTTTCAATGGCAAGTAGAGCCCGAGTTAAGAAAGCATTTCAATAATCCGTCTCGACCATCACTTGAGGAACATAAAGAGTGGTTTACAAAGAAATTAAGTAATTCAATTGATCAGTATTGGCTCATCCAATCTAAAAAGGATTCCTATGGGGCGCTAACACTTTCTTATGATGAGAATGATGACGATTTCGTTTTAAGTTGGTATCTTACAACCAGTGCTCAGGGCAAAGGCATTGGCACACAGGCTTTGAAGATTGCATGCAACCTGGTATATCCATTCAGGATTAAGGCTGTTGTAAATGATGAAAATGAAACTTCGCGAAAGTCTTTGCTAAAAGCAGGTTTTGAGAATGTTTCCAATGGGAGTTTTATTCTAAGAAAATGACTTCTTATATTGTCTGCACCATAAAGCCTTGGAACTTAGATTTGTACCATAAAGACCTGTCTAAGTTGCCCGGAAAGTGGCACTTAATCTCTAGCGCAGAAGAGTTAACATATTCTTTTTTAAAAGAGGCAAGTCCACGATACGTATTTTTTCTTCACTGGAGTTGGATCGTTCCTGAAGACATAATTAAGGATTTTGAGTGCGTTTGCTTTCATTCGAGTGATGTTCCTTATGGTCGAGGGGGGAGCCCCATTCAGAATTTGATTATAAGAGGCCACAAAGATACAAAGATTACGGCACTTCGAATGCAAAATGAATTAGATGCTGGACCAGTTTATATGAAGAGAAATTTATCTTTGCTCGGAAGGGCTCAGGATATATTTGTGCGTTCTACCAAGATTATATGTTCCATGATAAAAGAATTGACTCAAACTAATCCTGTGCCGGTTTCTCAACAAGGAGAACCTGTCATTTTTAAACGTCGAAAGGGGAAGGATAACGAAGTTCCTCAAAACGAGAATTTAGAGGTAATATACGATCACATCCGTATGTTGGATGCTGAGACATATCCCCGTTCTCATATAATCTACGGAAATATGAAGATCGAATTTTCTGAGCCTGAGAAAAGTGATGATCACATAACAGCCCAAGTAAGGATTACAAGAGTATGAAGAAAATTGCTGTAATTTCTGCGCACCCTGATGATGAAGCTTTTGGTTGTGGTGGGACTTTGTTGAAGCACAAGTCAAAGGGAGACGAACTTTCTCTTTTGTTTATGACCGATGGGATCTCGGCTAGAAAAGACGCTTCTTCCAAAGAGACTTCAAAGCGAGAAAGCGATCTTAGGACAGCTATGGCGTGTCTGAATCCAAAACATTTTGAAAGGCTTAATTTCCCAGATAACAAACTTGATTCAGTGCCACTTTTAGATATTGTCCAGGAAATTGAGACTTTTTTGCAAAAGGTAAAACCTGACATAATTTATACTCATTTTTGGAATGACTTAAATATTGATCATTCCTTAACGGCCAAGGCAACCTTGACTGCAACACGACCTGGAAGTCCGACATCTGTAAAGAAAATTTTGGCCTATGAAGTTCCTTCAAGTACTGAGTGGCAGATTGAAGATGAACCATTTAGGCCAAACTATTTTGTGGGAATTGAAAACCAGATCGATTCTAAAATTGAATTAATTAATTGCTATGAAACTGAAGTAAGACCATATCCCCATCCTAGGTCAATTGAGAATATCAAAGCACTAGGCCAAGTAAGGGGAGCGACAGTTTCAATCCCTTACGCAGAAGGATTCATATTGGTGAGGAGTATCGACGATGAAAAATAAACCATATATCATTGCTGAGTTGTCTGGAAACCATAACGGCGAGATCGATCGCGCTTTTAAGCTTATGGAGATGGCTAAAGAATCTGGTGCTGATGCCGTAAAGCTTCAAACCTACACAGCAGATACGATGACCATAGACTGCGATAAGCCCGATTTTATGATTAAGGGGGGCCTTTGGGATAATTATAAGCTTCATGACTTATATAAGGTAGCTCATACTCCATGGGAATGGCATCCTGCCTTATTCGATAAAGGTAAAGAACTGGGAGTAGAGGTTTTTTCAACGCCATTTGACGAGACATCTGTAGATTTTCTAGAAAAACTAGAGGTTCCCCTCTATAAGATTGCTTCATTTGAACTTACCCATCATCCACTAATTCGATATGTTGCGGGAAAGGGAAAACCTATGATTATGTCTACAGGGCTTGCCAGTCTTGAGGAAATCAAGGAAGCCGTTAGGGTTGCCCAAGATGGTGGATGTAAAGATCTGACTCTATTGCATTGTGTGAGCTCTTACCCTGCTGCAGTAGAAGATACAAACCTTGCCACCATGATTGAGTTAAAAAGGTTGTTTCCTGGCATAAAAATAGGCCTTTCTGATCATACGTTAGGAACGACAGTTGCTGTCGCAGCCGCGGCACTGGGAGCAGAAGTCATTGAAAAACACGTAACTTTGGCCCGTGCTGATGGCGGAGTTGATTCTGCCTTTTCCTTAGAGCCCCATGAATTAAAGGTACTATGTGAGGAGACAAAGAGGGCTCATCAATCCATAGGGGCAGTTAATTTTGAGAGATCGAAAGCTGAGTTAGGCAATAAAGCTTTTAGGCGGAGCGTTTACGCAGTGAAAGATATCAAAACGGGTGATGTCTTTAATGCTGAAAATATAAGAATCATACGGCCCGGATATGGTGTTGCGCCAAAAAATTATTCGGCAATGATCGGAAAGAAAGCTCTCGTTGATATTGAGTTTGGAAGCCCTATACAAATGGATATGTTTGATGTTGCGTAACATATTAAAGAACTTTCCATTTTGGAGAGACGTTTATGGTTCATAAGACTGAAAAGCACTATCAGCAGGAATATCTTTCTCTGGGGATGTCGGCTCAGAGGAGTTATCCCAACGAAGAGCTGGCACGATTTTTAGGCCGCGAGTTTTTTAAGCTTTCGAAAGAAATCCGAAAAACTAAGAGAATATTAGAAGTTGGATGTGGAACGGGGGGTAACTTATGGTCCATTTCAAGGGAGGGATTTGATACCTATGGCTTGGATTTGTCTCAGGAAGCAATCAAACTCTGTCGGAAAAAACTAGAGGAAGAGGGGGGCGTTGCAGAACTTCAGGTCGCGTCTATGCTAGAGCTTCCTTATGAGGACAACTTTTTTGATTCTATTGTGGATGTTTTTTCAGGGTACTGTTTCCCCTATAAAGATTATACGAGTTTTATTACTGAGGTTAGTAGAACTTTGAAACCTGGTGGATTATTCTATTCATATGTCCCATCCCAAGGGGCCCATGATTATTTAATAAGTACTGATGCTGAAAGATTGGATGATTGTACCCTTAAAGAAAATAATAATCCTGAAGCTATTTATCGGGGACAAAAATATCCTTTTTTGTTTCTCACTAAGTCCTGTGTGGAAAAAGTTTTAGAGAGTGTCCCAGAGTTGGGCATCACTTATTTTGAGACTGTGTCAAAGTCTTATGAATTTGGCAGTAAAAAATTTGAATGGCTAAGTTATGTGCTCCGAAAAGATTAATAATAGTCGTTCCTTAGCCGAGTATTATCAAGAATACTATGGAGAAGAATTTCGTGATTTAACCTTTGAAATGTCTTTAGAGGATAGTTCGATCGTTTCTATCCCAAGCCACAAAATTGAACAAAAGCTGTGTTACAATAGCCAACCTTTACCCACAGATCTATTTTGTGATTCGAACGATATTTCCAAGAAAAGTGCAAAACTAATTGTCCAAAATTTAAAGCAGATTGCAAACTCGAAAGGTTGTTCAGAAATACTCTTAAGTGATAAGCTTTATGAGGGAAATCTGAGTACGATGAGTGCGGAATTGTTTAATCAGGAGGCTACTTATGAGCTTCTTTTTAATTTACATATAGATTTTCAAGATTTTACAGAAGCAAATTTTTTTAAGGGATTACGTAAGAGTTATAAATCACTGGTTAACTGGGGAAGGAAAAATCTAGTTGTGGATGTGGTAAATGCTCAAAATTATTCATACGATAAATTTATGAAATTTAAAGAATTTCATGCCTTAATATCTGGACGACAAACAAGATCCGACGAGAGTTGGGATATCCAAGCAGGGCTTTCTCAGAATGGGGGAGGAGAACTCATTCTAGCCTATTTAAATGATGAGCTTGTTGCAGGATCTTTCTTTTTAGATGAATTCAAAAGATCGAGATATTTTAATGGAGTGTATCAAAGAGACTTATTTCACCTGGGGATAGCACACTATCCTGTTTATATGGGTATAGTGCGTTCTCAGATGAGAAATCCTCATGGATATTGTCACTTAGGATCGATCATGTCAGATAACGATGACAACAAACTAAAAAATATTGAGTTTTTCAAGAAAGGTTTTTGTCCTCGTTTAACACCTTCTATTGTTTGGAGGCTGTCATGTCAAAGTTGAGTGGGAAGAACATCCTAATTTTCCAACAGCGTCAATGGGGCTTTACAATAGGGGCATCCTTAGCCAAAAAATTTCAAGAGGAACAAAATCATTTATTTGCGATAACTATGAAAAACACGGCTTTTGAATATGTAACGACTCAAAAAGATGTGAAGTATGAGAAAATCTTTAACTACGATGATATTATTTATACGCCGTTATCTTATGAAGTTCCAAAAGATTTAACGTTGGAGACTATCTGTAAGGGATTGGGAATTGCTACCGTATGGCCGCTTGTTAGTTGTGTGCGAAAGCTTACAAAAAATTATGGAGAGAAATTTTATTATAGTTTTAGAAAGCGTGCCTCCGATGAATACATTATTGCATACATCAAGTCTGTTTATACTTTTTTGAAGGACATTTTAATTAATAATAAAATTGACTTAGTTATTATGCCTGTCCACGCTTCTTTTGTTCACGTGGTTGCAAATTTACTCTGTAAACAGAACAACATAAAAATTGTTTCTGTCACAGATTCAAAAGTTGAAGGTGTCTTCTTGTTTGCGAATGATACATTTTTTCGAGAAGGGGAGTTCTTTAATGTTTTAGAGAGAGAGCAACACTTTCATCTGGAAAAAGTAGAGCAACACTTAAAAAAAGAAAAAAAGAAGAATGAAAAGGAATTTATAAAACTTAAAAGAGAATATTCTTCTGTGGGTGATTTTTTTTTAAAAGAAATGAAGTTCTTCTATTCATTAATCTTATTGCTTAAAAAGTTTGCATTTAACTATACGAAAGCAGTAAATACGCTTGGCCCAGATATAGATTTCCCTACACCCTATACGATGGTGAGAGATCATTTTGTTTATAAATATCAGAGGTGGAAAACGCGTAAATATACAGGCTATTCAGAATTTAATGATAATAAGAAGTATGTATACTTTCCTCTCCAATTTCAGCCAGAAGCACAGATAGACTTATTTTCGCCATATTTTAATAACCAAATTGAAACGGCTAGGCTGGTTGCTCAATCTTTACCTGGTAGTTTGTGTTTAGTCGTTAAAGAACACCCAGCTATGATCGGCTATAGAGGTGTGAGCTATTACGAAAAGCTTTTGGGCTTACCAAACGTAAAATTAATTAGACCGGACTATAATGGTCATTATCTTATTTCAAAAGCTGAAATGATTATTGCGCCTGTTAGCACGACTATTTTTGAAGGGGCAGTTTTCAACAAACCTGTTATCCAGCTAGGAAATTATGGTCTAACGGAAAAATTACCAGATGTACACGTCCACACAGATTTAACCTCCTTACCTCAGAAGATATTAGATGTCTTAGAGAAAGGGTTCGACACGAAGTCTCACGAATCACATCTTAAAAAATGGATAGGGGCGGTATATGAGACAGGCTTCGAACTTGACTATACAAAACTGTGGTACGATCAAGATAGTCGTCAGGAGTTGTTTGATGAGTATTGGGAGCATCTTAAAAAGGAAGTCTGTCTTTAGGCCTATTTTTATAATATGCGAAAAGAATACACAAAATTTTTCAGGAAAATAAATTTAAAGTCCTGCCGTTACGTGGTTTTGACTCCTACTAGTGAGTTGGAGGGCACCAAAGAAATAGACTTATATGTCTGCAGGGAAGATAAAAGATTATTTTTGGAAACTCTTTCAAAGGCTGGTTGGTTGCAAAGAGCAGATAAAAGTCATCTGCCTAATCATCATTTTTATTCCCAGGTATTAGGACCGGATATTCTTACTTTGGATGTTAAATATGATCTGTCTTTCATACATGGGAAACGTAAGTACCAATATATTAATGAGAAATTATGTATAAAAAATAGAGAATTGGAACCTTCCTATAAGTTATTTGTACCCGCAATCCGGGATCAATTTTTGTTATTTTTAGCTCATGTTGCTTACATTGAAAGAGGTTTCTTAGAAAACAGACATGTTGAAAAATTAAAGGAATATTTAAACGTATTGAGCTCCATAAGGGAAAAAGATGAGTTAAAAACTTTAGTAGAAAAAATAAGTAAATTTTGTATTCCCAAAATAGATTTAGAGACCTTTTCTGGCGCGATAAGACCAACAATCAATTCATTCTTTAGTTTCAAAGAGCAGTCTGCATGCTCATTTGGGCGCATTTTTTTTCCTAGAAAATTTATTTATGTGCTTTTTTTAGGAACAGATGGGAGTGGAAAGTCAACGACTATTGCCTCTTTGTGTTCCTACATGAACTGCAAAACATCTTGCATGTATATGGGTGAGAAAAACTGGGCACTTCCATTTGTAGGAGCCTTTTTTTCTAACTCTTCTTCTAGAGTTTGCAATATTCTGTACAGGTATTTTTTATACCCTTTAGATTTGCTTTTAAGGAGACTTGTCCTCTGGAAAAATAACCCAGGGAGAAGGCTGATTCTTATTGATAGATTTCCTGGATTTCCTTTTTTTGATGTGGAGAAGAAGGGTTTTTTAGGAGTTTTGCTGAACTTTATATATAAGTTAGTTCTACCTTCCCCTGAGATGGTAGTGTTCCTACATGGTGATGCAGAGGAAATTTCTCAAAGGCAGCAGGAGGAATCTGTTAATTTTACCAAAAGGAATCAGGATAAATTTTTGGCTGTGGCGAAACACATTGGTAAAAAGAAGCTCGTAGTGGCTAATACAACTGAAAATTCTAGTAAGGAAGTTGTTGATATTGTAGCAAAAAATATTTTTGAGGATACAAGTTTTATTAAAAATTGCTTTAGGCCGATTTCCTTTAGGCAATATAAATGATACAAAATAAATACAAAATTTCGTTATCGCATGGAAGTAACACACTCATTTTCTCAAGTGGAAAAGCTGTGTGTAAAATGCCATATAAATTCAATAGTGCTAAAAACCTGCGGATCGAACACAAAAAAACAATTTTAGCTTCTCAAGATCATTTTTTTGCTTCCTATGTGAATCCAGCGAGTCTGAAGCTTGGGGGTGCTTTAAAGTCATGTCAACTGTTTGCCCCCACGGCTGAGGAAATTCAGAAACTGAGAAGTTCGATTCTACAAAGATCCGAGGAACAGACTCCTTCTTTGCCTTTTTATAAAACTTTCTCTGATAATTTTATAGCGTTTTTAGGACAGTTTGGCAGCACTTTTGTCGAAAAATTAATGGCAACGAATATTCCTGTATCTTCTATTCATGGAGATTTACATATAGAAAATATTTTTTCTAAGGATAATGAGACAAAGATTATAGATTGGAGGAACTACTCACAAGAATTTTGGAATAGCTACGATTGTGTTCACTTCGAACTTATGGGGTATATTTATAACAGCAACGTGAACAGTTGGTTCCAAGCTGTGCAGGAATTCCATGGAGAACGGCTCCTTACAAAAAATTCGAGGGTTTTATACGCTGTCTCGAGATGTTTCTTTGAGTATGATGCAGATGTAGTTCTTGGAAGGTTAACTTCCAAGAGAAAAGAGAAATATGCGGAGATTTTACGTTGGTGTGAGCATAATGGACTCTAGTTTTGCAGCTATTTTGAACTATCACGAGATAAAGTGTGAAAAGGTGTTTAATTTTCAAATACAAAACCTTACAAGGATAGGGCGTTTTTCTAACATTTCCTCTATACTAGAGAGGAAAGAGGAGACCTTCGGAGATAATCAACGCCCTGATTTATTACTTACTTTTGATGATGGATACGATTCACAGTATGAGGTTGCCCAGAACATTCTTTCCCAGCAAGAAATACCAGCAATCTTCTTTATCGTCACAAATTGGGTTGGTAGAAAAGGTTATATGACATGGCAACAGCTACGAGAGCTAGTAGAATATAGGCAATTTTCTATTGGATCCCATACGGTGAACCATCCAAACTTAATAAACCTGAGTGATAAAGATTTAGATCATGAGCTTTCTTACTCTAAGTCTACTATCGAAGATAAGTTGGGAACATCTTGTGGTTTATTCGCAATCCCATTTGGAAAAAAAACCAAGCATTATACTTCGGCGGTCTTAGAAAAAATAGGAGCCTACTATCCAATATGTTTTGCAAATAATAGGGGCTACTATCATAACTCTTCTAAGAATCATTTAGAAATTCCACGTATTGTTCCTCCAGACACGAAGTTTAGTTATTTGTTTCAAAAGCTTGTGCTTAATCAAGATTTAACTTTTGCCGATAAGTTTCTTTTGAGACTATTTTAGGAGTAAGCCCTTGTTTTCTGTAATTATTCCCACGTGTGATCGTTTTATTTCTCTAAGAAATGCAGTGGAATCTGTAACAAGGCAAACATACGAAGTGAGTGAAATTATTATTGTAAATAATGGGCGTGAAAAAATTGATAAGGAAAATTTTTCTCTTATCAAAAAATATTCTGAAAAATTGAAAATTATTAATATTGAACCATACGTCGGAGTATCAAAAGCGCGTAATTGTGGTGCAAATATAGCTTCAGGAAAATACCTAGCCTTTTTAGATGACGACGATCAATGGCCTGAGAATTACATAGAAATAGCAAATGACCATATTTCTGATGTGGATAGGGATTGTTTTATTAGTGATATACGAATGTACAAAAATAATAAAATAGTGGCTGAAAAAATAAATAAGTATGAAAATTTTAATAAATATAATCTATTTATAAGAAACCCCGGGTTTGGTGGAAGTAATATTATAATAAAAAAGAATGCTTTTATGTTAGTTAATGGCTATAACGAAAAACTAACAACGAGTGAAGATAAAGCCTTGTTAATAGAACTTCTAAGGGTGAAAGCCTCTCTTTTTATTGTTCCAAATAACTATATACGTGCTTCTACTGATGATAGTTTAAGTTTGACGAGAAATACTTGGCGGCAAATATCTGGTATTTTTAGATTTATCATTGTATACAGGAAAGAAATGAGCTTTGCTCATGTATATGCTAACTTGATAAAGTGCTTGAAGTTGCTCAGGAAAACCATTTAGAAACAAAGGATTATTATGCCATTAAAGAAGTTGTATGTGGGTTGCGGGAACGAAAGGTTATCTGATTTCGTTCATAGTGATATTAGTGAGTTAAAGAATAAGAACGGTGCGCCAGACTTCCTGTGTGATATTGCAGAAAGTATTCCAATGCAAAGTGAGAGTGTAAATTTTGTGTACACTAAGGGCACTTTAGATATGCTGAATTATGTACAAATTAGAAATGCTCTCATTAACATGAATCGTATCTTGGCCACTAAAGGTTTTTTGAGAATTGTGGTGTTTGATTTCGATAAGGCGATAAAGTCTTACCTTTCAAAAGAGGTTCGAGAGAGTGGGGACTATGGGAGAGACTTTGCTCATTTGCCAGTTTTTTGTCACAATACGAGTTTAGTGAGTAGATTGTACTATCCTGGAAGGCGTTATCTCTTAAACTACCAGATACTTGAAAAATTATTGAAAGAAGCGGGGTTTGATAATATCAAGTTATACTCTCCCGGTGAGACAGGATTTCCTGACAATAAAAATCTTTCTACGCAGTTAGAGCATACGGAAAAACAAAAATCTTCAGACAGTATGATAGTTGAATGCACGAAGTCGTCTTCGAAACCGGAGTATACATACGCTAAGCTAGGCTTGCCCGAGGGGAAGATAAACCGAATCTTGGCTCAATATTTCAACCTTACTGTTTCTCCCTATAAAATAACGGACCCTGTCTTTCCCAAAAAGGGGTGGTTTTTGAAGAACTTACTTGGTGTGAAAAAAAAGCAGCTCCCTAAAAAGAGAGCCTAGTTTTTTGTGGGAGCTGATTATAATCCTTCAATCCAACACTCCCGCTAACATTTCATCTCCCCATCGATACATGCACCATTTTCAATCTGGATGGTGGTGTGGTCGATGCCAAATTGCTTATTAATAAAGGATTTTACGGACTTTAAGACTTTTTCATGATCCGTACCTTTGCACACATCGATGTGCAAAGTCATTAAAGGGTGCTCACTTGTCAGACACCACGCATGGACGTGGTGGACACCTTGGACAAGGGGCACCTTTTTTTTGAGCTCTTTTTTAAAGTCATCAATGTCTAACCAATCGGGCACGCCCTCTAAAAGAACATGAACGGACTTTTTCACAAGCCCCCAGGCGCTTTTGAAAATGAGAAGGGCAACAAGAACCGACAGGAGTGGGTCAATGGGCATCCATCCTGTCCACATAATTATGAGTGCCGCCACGATGGCTGCCACGGATCCCAATAGATCTCCTAATACGTGGAGAAGGGCACCATGAATGTTAAGGTTGTCTTTAGATCCTCCGTGGAGCAAGACAAAGGCGATAATATTGACCACGAGGCCCAACAGGGCGACCACAAACATGATGTCTCCTAGGACTTCGGTGGGCTGAAGCAGGCGTTCAATGGTTTCTTTAACTATCCAGCCTACGAGTAGAATGAGGGAGACCCCATTTACAAAGGCAGCTAAAACTTGTGCACGCTGATATCCAAAAGTGCGCTGTGTATCAGATGGCTTTCTGGCAATGCGAAAAGCAAGCCAAGAAAGAGCCAATGACACAGAATCTGTTAGCATATGTCCCGCGTCAGCTAAGAGAGCCAAAGAACCGGAAACAATTCCTCCAAGCACTTCGATCACCATAATTCCTGTGGTTAGGAAAAAGGCCCAAAAGAGACGACGCTCATTGTTTGCATGGGTATGATGATGTGACACGTGTTCCTCAGCCGAAATAAAAAACCACCTCCTTTGTACAGGAGATGGTTCTTTACTTCAATCATTCGTTAAACTGTCAAGGAATTGTCCCTCTTATTTCAGGAGGGGATATCCCATCAGAAGCTATTGTTCCAGGATTCTTTACCAGGCTGCATCTTCTTCATCGCTTTCTCCGGTTCCGACTGGCTCTTCGTCCTCATCGCCCTCATCGCCATAGTCTTCCTCGTCATCCTGACCCTCATCTTCTTCAGACTCATCATCATAGCCTTGCTCTTCATCATCACATTCACAGGGGGTGTATTCTTCTCCCATGTATATGGCAGCTTGCTCACATATGTCACCTTTCTCATTGGCGCATGCAGGGCAATCATTACACTCATCATCTGCATATGGAGTCATTTCTTCAACGAGCCCACCGATGACTTGTACACAAGAGCCAAGATCATAACACTGTGCAGAACGTTGAGCCCGAGCAGCAATTCTTCCGGCACCTCTTGCAGCACCCTGGAGATCATATCCAGTTTTTTGCTGTACAACGCTACTTGCTGCCCCAAACGCTGCTTGTCCTGCTCCCCTAGCCATCTGTTGAGCCTGGGGAGAAGAAGCAACCTGTTGTGCTGCGCCTATACCTTTTTTCAAAAAGCCGCCAAGCATGGAACTTTTACTTTGATGGGAAGCACCACCACCGTGTCCTCCACCATAACCTCGGGATTTTGCATAGCCTGCTCCTCTCTGTACGTGCTTTGAAGCATGCTGCTGATATGAGGAGGCAGAGCTCCTGCGAGTGCTAGAGTGTCCACCACGACCACTACCACGTCTGCGTGCTGCTTTTTCTACTGAGGAGGATTTCTTAAAAAAGGCCCCGCTCATGTTCTGAGAATCGCTTGAAACTCCCAGAAGAGCAATCGCTTGATTTGGTTGAAAGAAAATGACACCTGCCAAGATGGCAAAAAAGGTAATCATGATTTTTCGCATTTTTAAAATCCCCGTTAACATTGTTTGGTTATCATGCTGAAACTTCTGATGTTGCGCTTGAGAGCGAACTTTTAGCTGAGGTATTGATTTGTGTGAAAAGCTCATATCTCCCCTTATATTCTTTGTATTGTTCATTTTTATTTTTATGAGAAATTTCCCAACTTCCCACGTATACCTTGTATCATCGGTTTATTTTAAAATTTTTGCAAGATTTTTCTTAAATTTTGTATGCATTTGGTTGACATGAGGGCTGAAAAAAAACATATTAAAACTATAGAATGGAAGCAAAGCGCGTATAAGTTGAAGTGATTTATGAAAAGACAAAGTGAGCTCCTGATTGGCAGTCTATGTATTGTATTTGCAGTAGGGATAGCTGTATGGGATTTTTCGAAAGGTTATTTTAGCGAAGCGCCACTGGTTGCACAGAGTTTTCAGTCTGATGGACAGTTCTCGAACAGCGGTGAACCTGAATTGTTAGCAAACCCCCTTGGATCGATGGATACAGGATTGGAGGTCAATAACCTTTCGAAACAAACAATCCAAGTCCAAAAAGGCGATACGCTTATTGCACTTATGACAAAGACGGGCGTTATTTTTTCTGAGGCTCAAGAGGCTATTGTAGCTTTAGGGAGTGCTTTCAATCCTAAGGATTTGAAGCCGGGGCAAGATATACTTATTACGCTTGATAAAACAGATAAAGAGCGTGGAACCCATTTTGTTGAGTTGGCCATTCAGCCATCACAGGAAAAAACCATTGTAGTGAGTCGTTCCGAGAATGGCCGGATGGTGGTAGCCGAAAATGTAATAGAATTCACACGAAACATTCAAAGGATACAGGGAGAAATTAAGACGTCCCTTTTTGTAGATGCCGTTGAGAGAGGGCTGCCAGCAGCGTTTGTAAATGAACTCATCAGAGCGTTTAGTTACGATGTGGATTTTCAAAGAGATTTGAAGCAAGGGGATAAATTTGAAATTGTCGTGGAGCACTTTTATGACAAAGAGTCTGGTATTGAAAGGTTAGGCGAGATTCTGTATGCCAATCTGACAGTTTCTGGGAAACCTCTGAATATATATAGATTTGCGCCCTCTAACGAAACAGCAGCTTTTTACAGTGAAAATGGCGAACACGTGAAAAAGGCTCTTTTAAGGACGCCAGTTGATGGTGCGAGGATTTCTGGAACTTTTGGCATGCGAAAGCATCCTATCCAGGGATACAATAAGATGCATCGGGGTGTTGATTTTGCCGCGCCTAGAGGAACGCCTATTATTTGCGCAGGCGATGGGGTTGTGGAAAAAGCGGGCGTTAACGGCTCCTATGGAAAATATGTTCGTATTAGGCATAATGGTGAGTTTTCGACTGCCTACGCCCACTTGAATACCATAAAAGTAAAACCTGGTCAGCGTCTTAAACAGGGGATGGTAATTGGCGCTGTTGGAACGACAGGGCGCTCTACTGGGCCGCATTTGCACTATGAAGTTCTGCGTTTTGGTAAGCAGATAAATCCTCAAAAATTAAAGTCTGTGAGCCGAGGTAAGTTGGCCGGTACTTCCTTGAAGCAATTTTTAGCTTCCAAATCTGATACAGATAAGCTTGTGTCAGACCTACCCGTTTTAGCTTCACTTTTAAGCGTGAAGACTGCTTCTTTTGAAGTGAATTAAGGTAGGGTTTTCCACATATCCGCTGTCTCATCAGCATTCAAATATCAAGGCTACCGACCTTCTGTATATGGGAGATTTCTATATAGGAGTGGTTAGATTTGAACCCTTATGAGTCTTGGAGGAATTTCACTGCTTCCAGGGCAGACATGCACCCTAATCCGGCGGCCGTTACGGCTTGACGGTAGATTTTATCTGATACATCACCAGCTGAGAAAACGCCCGGAATTGAGGTCTCCGTTGTGCCGGGTTTCACGATGATATAGCCCTGTTCATCAAGGGGCACGTGACCTTTAAAGACGTTTGTTGCAGGCTTATGTCCAATAGCAATGAAGACGCCATCTATATCCAGGGTTTTCGTTTTGTTGGTTTTGATATTTTTAAGTCGGATACTTTTGACTTTAAGGGGATCCTCTTCTCCCATTACTTCTTCCAAGACACTATCCCATTCCATGGAAATTTTAGGGTGTTTGAAAATGCGCTCTTGGAGGACTTTTTCAGCACGGAGTTGATCTCGTCTGTGAATGAGGGTTACGTGGGAAGCATGTTGGGTCAAGAAAATAGCTTCTTCGGCAGCTGTATCTCCCCCGCCAATAACGGCTACGGTTTTATCTCGGAAAAAGAAGCCATCACAGGTGGCACATCCGGAAACACCAAACCCTTGATATTTTACTTCACTATCAAGCCCGAGCCATTGTGCCTGGGCACCCGTTGCAATAATGACAGTATCTCCCGTATATGTATCTCCTGAATCTCCGATGCATGTGAAGGGTTTTTTGGAGAAATCCACTTTAGAAATGGTGTCATAGAACATCTCCGTCCCTACTTTTTTAGCTTGGGCTTGCATTTGCTCCATCAGCCATGGACCTTGAATGGTGTCTGCAAAGCCGGGGTAATTTTCCACATCTGTTGTTATCATAAGTTGGCCCCCAGGTTGAAAGCCAAGAACTTGAATTGGGTTGAGGTTTGCGCGGGCTGCGTAGATTGCTGCAGTGTATCCTGCCGCGCCACCACCTATAATAATAACTTTGGAATGATAAGACTTTGACATACGAAGAAACCTTTTCTGATAGAAGATTAGACGGAACACTATCAGGATATTTTCTTGCACGTAAGAGTTTTTGAGGGGCGTTTATGTATTTTTTTCTTTTCTTCTAAGAGAAGAATGGTTATACAGATAGGGCTAACTTGGATTAGAATAACATTTTTTGAAAGGAGTTGATTTTAGTGCAAGTTCATGTACGTGATAATAACATCGATCAAGCTTTAAAAGTCTTGAAAAAGAAGATGCAGCGGGAGGGTATCTTTCGTGAAATGAAGTTAAGACGTCATTTCGAAAAGCCTTCTGTTAAGCGCGCTCGCGAGAAGGCAGAGGCCGTGCGTCGCAATCGCAAGCTTTTGCGTAAGCGCTTAGAGCGTGAAGGGTATTAGTCTCCTTTGAGATTAAGTACCAAAAGTAAAAAGCCGGGCGCCTCTATCAAGCATGATTTTGTCACAACCAGCAATTGAAGTCGCATAATTTTGAGCAAGAGGAAGGGATAAGGGGTGTTTTTCTCGCTTTAGTGCCTCTATTAGCCCCTATTTCTTAGATTT
>Ga0209665_1000435_pt1 | contig 33268 bp, 32 predicted proteins | sample SaaInlV_200m_DNA_2_FD_184675 | JGI IMG/M metagenome (GOLD analysis project Ga0209665, IMG submission 184675) | Marine microbial communities from expanding oxygen minimum zones in the Saanich Inlet - Saanich Inlet SI074_LV_135m_DNA (SPAdes) (version 2) | ecosystem: Environmental > Aquatic >... | reverse complement strand
ATCGACCCAGTCCCAGCTAAATTGCTAGCGGGAGTTGGTGGCTAGTGGACACAGCTGCATACGTGATCTTGCTTGTGGAGTAAACCGCATACCCAGGTTGAAATATTTAAAAAAAGGAACTTAAGAAATGATAGAAAGGATAACCGGGGAAGAACGTCGTATTGCTGTGCGAGAACTCGATGGTTGGAACGAAGTAAGCGATCAAGATGCTATCCATAAGACATTTCATTTTTCAAATTTTGAAGAAGCTTTTGCCTTTATGGTACGCGTTGCTTTCGTGGCTGAAAAAATGACCCATCATCCTGAGTGGTACAATGTATACAACAGAGTCGAAATTATTTTGACGACCCATGCGTGTAATGGTCTAAGTGAGAAGGATGTTTCTTTGGCGCGCAAAATAAATGAGCTTGCACCGGAGCGTGATCAACGATAAGACTTTTCTTGATATAAATCAGGAGACTATGTATGGATCGGGTTTTTTCGGGCATCCAACCTACTGGAGATTTGCATTTAGGAAACTATCTTGGAGCCCTTCGCAATTGGATTGGATTTCAAAAAACCCACGACTGCCTTTTTTGTATCGTAGATCTGCATTCTATGACTGTTCCTTACGATCCGGAGAAGCTTCGCAATAATACGCGCTTTGTTGCGGCAACTTATATTGCGGCAGGGATCGATCCAAATAAGTCCATCATCTTTGCACAAAGTTCGGTTTCAGAACACTGCGAGTTAGCGTGGATCCTTGGATGTTTAACGCCTCTCGGATGGCTTAATCGCATGACTCATTTTAAGGAAAAAGCTGGCAAACATCGAGAAAATGCTAGCCTGGGACTCTATGCTTATCCGGTTTTGCAAGCCGCTGATATCCTTCTTTACAAGGCAACCCATGTTCCCATTGGAGAAGATCAAAAGCAACATCTGGAATTATCGCGGGATATAGCGGGCACCTTTAACCATCGTTTTGGGCAAGAGTATTTTCCTTTGCCTGAGCCTCTAATATTAGGAAACGCTACGAGAGTCATGAGTCTTCGAGATGGTACTAAGAAAATGAGCAAATCGGATATTTCAGAATTCTCACGCATACATCTGACCGATGATCCGGATACAATTAGGCAAAAGATTCGCAAAGCTCGTACAGATGCGGATCCTATTCCAGAAGATTCGAAGCAACTGGAAGAACGTCCCGAAGCTATGAACCTTCTAAACATATATGGAGCCCTCACGGGGCAATCTCTAAAAGAGGTTTGTGTTCAATTCTCGGGCAGTAATTTTGCACCTTTTAAAGAGGTGTTGTCAGAGCTATTAATTGAGAAACTGTCTCCTATTCGGGAAGACGTGTCCCGTCTCTTGAAAGATTCGAAGACTTTGGACGACATTTTGAAATCTGGTGCCGAAAGGGCGCGAGAAAAAGCCGTTAAGACTCTAGAGGAAGTTAAAGGAATTATCGGAGTCCGATAATTTAAGGCCTTATGCGACTGCCGTCGAAGGCTTTCCTTCAATAGTTAGCTCATCATCTTTCCCACGTCCTTGTGGAATATACTTTATAAGCATGAGGGAAGGTATGCCCAAGAGCATGGCAAATCCGAAGAAAGGAATCCAACCCATTTGAGTTGCAAGCCATCCCGATGAGGAGGCTACGATCATTCTGGGAACATGTGCTAATGCTGACAAAAGGGCGTACTGGGAAGCCGAGTAGGACAGATTACATAGACTAGACATGTACGCAACCGAAGCTGCGATGGTCATGCCACCTGTTACATTTTCCACAACAACTGCACAGTAGTATATGGTGAGATCTGCTCCTGAGAGGGCCATGACGATAAACATGACGTTTGTGAGCAAGTGCGTCAGGCCAAAGATGAATAGACTCTTCAAGGTGCCGATTTTTGTGACAAGGCCTCCTCCGATTAAACCACCAATGATGGTTGCCCAAATCCCGAAAATTTTACTGGCGTTTGCGATATCGATTTTCGTGAATCCGATATCCAAATAAAAAACCACGGCCATCTGACCAATAATGGCATCCCCGATTTTGTACAGGATAACAAACAAAAGGGCGAGGACCCACTTGTCATGGACCATAAAAGAGCTAAAGGGGGCTATAAATACTTTTTCTACCCAATGAACGATGCCTGTTGCTCCCGTAGAGGTTCCATAGGCTTTTTCGTCTTCCTTTGGAGGCGTATCCTTTTGTAACAACAGGGTCGTCACCATTCCAATAGAAATAAGAGCTGCCATCAAGGTATAGGTTTGTGGCCAAGATAAAAACGTTGCTAAATAAAGGGCTCCGGCTCCAGCAAGGATCATGCCAAGTCGATATCCAAACACTTCCATAGCGCCACCGGCTCCGTATTGGGAAGGTTTGAGGATTTGAATACGATACCCATCAATCACAATATCTTGTGTTGCAGAACATATGGCGACCAGAAAAGCCATTTGGGCCATCCGAAACGTTTCACTGACAGGATCGGTAGTTCCAAGTAGTATGATCGATAATATAAGAGCCCCTTGACTTACAAGAAGCCAACTCCGTCTTTGTCCCAATAGTTTACTGAGAACAGGAATGGAAATTTTATCAATAAAAGGCGCCCAGAGAAACTTAAGAGTATAGGGAAGTCCAACTGAGGCAAAGAGTCCAATGGTAGTCTTGGAAATACCTTCCTCAGTCATCCAAACTGTGAGCGTGCCCAATATTAATGCCAAAGGAAGTCCACTGGAAATTCCTAAAAATCCTAGAGCTATTAACTTTGGGTCACGATAACTTTTTAACCAGTCAAACATGTGAAAAACTTCGTTTTATAATTGTCTACTTGTTACCCTGCACAACGGGTGCTTTCTTTGGGGGACTTTTTTTAGCAGGTGCCTTAGTTGGAGCCTTCTTTGCGGGTGTTTTAGGAGGCGCCTTTTTAGCTGGAGCCTTCTTTGCAGGGGCTTTAGGAGGCGCCTTTTTAGCTGGAGCCTTCTTTGCAGGTGCTTTAGGAGGCTCTTTTTTAGCTGGAGCCTTCTTTGCAGGCGCTTTAGGAGGTGCTTTTTTAGATCCTCCCGTAGCTTTCTTAATGGATTCTAGAGCACTTGAGATTCCCATTAATGAATAGGTATCTGTCGTCTTGGTGCCTCTTGCGGATGTTCCTTTTACGATTAAGTTATTGCCACTTTTCATTGCTGTTACAAGGGTAGTATCCGTTTTATCATCCACAGCCCATGCCCCTTCACCTTGCGTAAACAGCGTGAAGGTTTTCTTACCTGCTTTGCCAATTATCTCGAGAGTAGCGACGCTGTCTTTTTTGTAAGTATATCCTGAAACAACATTGACGACATTGCTTGTTTTTTTGTCCGGGCGGCTTGTTATTGTTAAATAAGTCTTGCCCCGTTTTTCATAAGCGCCTTCCTCTTTTTCAGGACGGCTGGTGACAAAATAGACCCAACTATTGCCTTCTTTAAATTTGAAACTGTGCCATGCTTTAGAAGAGCTGATGTGTGTATGAGCCCCATACGCAGCGGACTCACATAATATTAAGCTTATAAAACCAAACGCTAATAATAATCTCTTCATCGTCGGTAGATTTCCTCTCCTCAACAATCAACTCCAACCTACTTTTAGTGTGAATAAGTCAGTGAATCAAGTGTTTTACAGCACAAATAAAGACTTTTGTACATATATTCCCTTTTACCCAGTTTTTTCTAAGAGCTATTTTTAGCATCATCCACATAAAATAGTTATAATTTTTTTTAACTAGCATAATTCGGGAAAGTTTTTTATTTGTAACTTTGCAAATAAGTTGGGACGTTGTGAAAATGAAATATGTAAATAGAAATCTAATGGTTTGGTTCTTAGCACTCATAATCATGGGAGTTTCTATTGATGCGTATGGAATGACTAATACTAAATATCCCTATTTCGGCTCTGTTCGGTCCCAAAAAGTGAACGTGCGCTGTGGTCCTGGACGACAATATCCTATCGAGTGGGTTCTTGTACGAGCTAGTCAGCCTGTAGAAGTTTTGGCTGGATTCGATACCTGGCAAAAGATTCGTGGCTGGGATGGTATAGAGGGGTGGGTATATAAGAATATGCTCACAAAAAAACAAACGGCTGTTGTAATGAAAACAGATTGTACCCTCAGTAAATCACCAGATGAGAATGGAAAGTTCATTGCCTATATGGAGAAAGGATTTATTCTCAACGTGCTCTCTTGTAAAGATAGATGGTGCCAAGTAGAGGTCGAGAAGACGCGAGGTTGGACGGCCAAAGACAATCTCTGGGGTGTTTAGAGATTTACTAAGTAAATACGAATAAAGAAAACACCTCCCTGTTAACCTTTTATTAACTATTTCTACGTATCCTAAAGATAAGTGAGGAAGGCATCACTATCTGGGAGAAGTATGATATGGGAGATAAACCTCTAAAAGGAAAATACGATGCAATATGGGAAAAAACGCTTAAAAATCTCAAAAAAATAAAAACAGATCTTTGCAAAAAACCGCCAGAAGATCTTGAAAAATCTGTCGAGGAACTAAGTATTTGTTTAAAAGAGTTTCACGCTCACAGCAGAGCGGCGCCTATTTTACCCGAAGAACCAATGTATGGGGATCTAAAGTCAGCAATTGCAGAAGTGGAAATGGCCCTTCATGCCGCAGTTGCGAGCTGTAAATCAGGGGATAGATAAAAGAATTTTGAGTTGTTATTTATTTTCAAGTCTTCCCAAGTTTTGTGGAAGGCGGCGGAGAGATAGCGGTTTCTGGCTTTTTAACCTCGTTGTCCTGGTCGATTTTTTCTTCCTCTTCCGTTGCTAAGATTTTCTTCCGCAAGGCGTCAATGGATTTCGTAATTTGGTCAGTCGAGATACCAGCGGCTTCAAGGACAGACGCACTTAGTTGGAAACTGGGTTCAAGGGTCTCGGGAATGATCACTTTAGCGCCGGCCTTTTCCAATTTCTTGGCCTGTTCTACATCTTGTGCACGAACAAAGAGTGGTAAGTCTTTAAAGTTGCGACGCATCATCATAACCGTTCTGGAGACGGCACCTGGTTGATCTAACGTAATAACGGCTGCTTGAGCGCGTTCAATACCAATGGTTTTAAATATTTCAGCACGTCGCGCATCTCCGAAGAAAATGGGTAAGCCTTCTGTACGCCCTTCAGAAACACGTGACATATTGATATCAATTGCCACGTATGGAACCAGTTGGGCAGTTAAAAGTTTTCCAACCATCTGGCCAACACGTCCATACCCTACGATGATAACGTGAGATTGAAGATCAGCTGTTTCTTTTTGGGCGAACTGGACTAAGTTTTCTGCAGCGCTTCTTTCGAGTCGACGGTTGATTTTCTTACCAATAGCGGCAAGGAATGGCGTAAAGGCCATGGAAATGGCGACAGAAAGCAGAAGTATTTGCCCCACCTCATTTGTAAGAATTCCAGTCGTAATAGCAGGCCCAAAGAGTACAAAGGCAAATTCTCCTCCTGTTGATAAGAGAAGCCCAATTCGAATAGCAGGCCCCCAAGGGACGCTGAATAAGCGGCATAACAGGGTGAGGATGAGACATTTACCAACGAGCATTGAACCAACAATGGCTGAAACGGTTCCTAGAAACTCGCCTAGAAGTCTCAAGTCAATGTTCATACCCACAGTCATAAAAAAGAGGCCAAGAAGGATCCCTCGGAAGGGCTGAATATCCGCCTCCACTTGATGTCGATATTCAGTTTCAGCCAAAAGAAGCCCGGCAAGAAAAGCACCTAATTCTTTCGAGAGCCCAACAGTTTCAGTAGCAACACCGGTTCCTAATATTAAGAGAAGTGACATAGCCACGAAAAGTTCTGCGTTACTTCCTGATGCAACCAATCTGTACAGAGGACGGAGTAAAAGTCGTCCTACAAGGACGATAGCTGTAAGGACAGCCAGTGCCTTTACTGTCGCAATTCCAAGGGTGGTCAACAGTCCACTATGGGTTGTGATCTGGTCTTGAGCCAAAAGGGGTGTGAGAACTAAGAAAACAACAACCGCGAGGTCTTGCAATAATAGAACTGAAAATGAAACACGCCCGAAACGGGCGGCAAGTTCCCCACGTTCAGCTAGGACCTGAAGAACGACAGCTGTAGAGGACAATGAGAGGCCGCATCCGATAAGAAGGGAAACTTCCAATGAAAGTCCTGTAAAGCTAGAAATAAGGGCCATAATAACGCCCGTGAGGATTACTTGAGATGTCCCGAGCCCAAACACGTATCGTTTGAGTGACATCAATCGGTCCCAAGGAAGTTCAAGACCGATGGTAAATAATAAGAAAACAACCCCAAACTCTGCAAGAACTTTCGTTTCTTCGACCCCATCAATGAAGGAAAAACCATGGGGGCCAATAAGAAGGCCAGATAGTAAGAATCCAAGGATTGGACTTACTCTGAGTCGGCGCATCAACGTAACGACAAATATAGCTGCAACCAGCAATATTAATACATCGTTAAGATAGTCTAGATGCGGCACATGCAATCCTTTTAGATTTACAGATGATTAAAAAACTTATTTTCCTACTCTAGCTGATTTGTATTCGAGAACAAAGGGAAATTATACATAAATAGCAATGGAGCTCCCTCTTTTTTTCGTGTGCTGGATCATGAATTAATTTTTTACTTTTTTGCAAAAAAAGTTCATTCCTATCCATGTGTCATGGGCCTTGTCTTAGCATGGCTAGAAAGAGTATCATAAACACAAAACTAAGGAAGCAGCGCGTGCGATCCATTGCCATTAAAATGCTTACAGGGGATAGGGCCAAATATTTTGGGCTTATATTCAGCATTACCTTTTCCACATTTCTTATGTCCCAACAGGTATCTATTTTTATAAGCCTTTTGGGCCGCACGGCCGCACAAATAAGGGATGTTCCACAAGCAGATATTTGGGTCATGGATCCTCAAGTAGAATATGTTGATGTGGTCAAGCCCCTTCGAGATACAGAGCTTTCTCGTGTGAGGAGCGTATCAGGGGTTGAGTGGGCGTTGCCTCTTTACAAGGGGCTAAGCGTTATTCGGGCACGTGATGGGAAGATGCAACAGGCGTTAGTACTGGGTGTAGATGATGCGACATTAACAGGTGGACCGCCAAAAATGGTGCTGGGGGAATGGGCAAGTCTAGCTTCTGCGGATGCAATGATTATGGACAAGTCTGGATACAAGTTTATATGGCCTGGGGAACCTTTGAGTCTAGGGCGTGTCATTGAAATCAATGATCATCGATTTGTCATCAAAGGGATATGTGAAACATCTGCACCATTTCTGACATTTCCCATTGTTTACACAAAATTTTCTGATGGTGCCCAACTTCATCCAGGGGAACGCAATCAAATGACGTTTATTATCGTGAAAGCCGCGTCAGGGATATCTCCAGAAAAACTGGCTCAGAAAATTCATAAAGAAACTCAACTTCAAGCACTTACTTCAAGAGGATTTCAGTGGAGAAGTATTCGTTATTATTTGGAAAGGACGGGTATTCCTATAAATTTTGGTATAACAGTTTTACTGGGATTCTTGGTAGGAGCGGCTATCGCGGCACAAACTTTTTACATTTTTGTCTTGGAAAATATTTCCCAATATGGAGCTCTAAAGGCTATTGGGGTTAGCAATAGGCAAATGTTGATGATGGTGCTCGTACAGGCCCTCTTGGTGGCTTTCATAGGGTATGGAATTGGTATTGGTTTAGCCGCGCTCTTTTTTGAAGTGTTTTCCAAAACGGAGGCACTTAGAGGATTTATGCTCCACTGGGAAGTTGTTGTTGGTTCTGCATTTGTTGTAAGTTTAATTGCTATTCTTTCTAGTGCGGCAAGTATCCGAAAGGTTTTTGTGTTGGATCCTGCTGTGGCCTTTAGGGCTTGATGATATGGGAAAAGTTGAGAAAAATTTTGTCGTACAGGGAAGAGGGATCGTAAAAGACTTTCCTGCCGGAGATGAAATGATTCGAGTACTGCATGGGATCGATATTTCGTTATCCTATGGAGAGTTGGTCATGCTCGTTGGACCAAGTGGAAGTGGTAAGACGACTCTTTTATCCATCATCACAGGAATTCTGACGCCAACATCAGGAGATGTTTTTATTAATGGGGAAGAACTCACTAACATTTCTGATTTAGAAAAGGTTCAGCACAGACTGAAGAACATAGGTTTTATTTTTCAACAATTTAATTTGATTCCAGCCTTAACAGCTGTGGAAAACGCGGCTGTACCGTTGATTGCTGCAAACGTTCCCTACGGTGAGGCCTTGAAGGCATCCAAAGACGTTTTAACAAAAATTGGGATGGGAGATCAGTTGGATAAAATTCCCGTTCATCTTTCGGGAGGACAACAGCAGAGGGTGTCCATTGCGCGTGCTCTAGTTCATGACCCAAAGTTTATAGTATGCGACGAGCCCACTTCCTCGTTGGATGCACATACGGGGCATGTAGTTATGGAAATATTGAAGAGTATTGTTTCACGTGCAAATCGTTCAGTTCTTGTCGTGACCCATGATTCAAGAATTTTTGAGTTTGCAGATCGGATCTTATTCATGGATGATGGTCGTATTGTGAAAGAAGAAAAGAGAGTGAAAAAGTGAGACAAAAGTTCGTACATTTTATTTTGCCAGTGGTTGGCGTGATAGGCGTAAGTTTTATGTTGTTCTCTCTCCTTCATCAGCCTGGAACATTAGATCCAATTGTATATAAAGATCCGGCTATTTCCCCATTTTCTTCCCAAGTATCGGGAATTGGCATTGTTGAGCCGAAGAGTGAATTGATTGAAATTGGCACCCATATTTCAGGAATTGCAACAAAAGTGTATGTTCAAGCAGGACAGCATGTTGATAAGGGTGATCCATTGTTCATGGTGGACAATCGAGAAGCCCTGGCTCAGTTAGAACTTTCGGAGGCACAAGCGATATCAGCCAAGGTATCATCTGAAGATCTCCAGCATCAGCTTTCACTGTTGGAAAATGTGTCTGATCAGAGAGCCATTAGTGAGGATGAATTAAGTCGAAAGCGTTATGCATTTGAATTGGGAAAATCACGTTTTAAAGAAGCTTTGGAGAGGGTGAAAATAGCCAAAGTTCAACTGGAAAGACACACGGTTCGAGCTCTCTCGCGAGGGGAGATTTTGCAGGTCAATATTATTGAAGGTGAATACGCTCCCATTGGTGTCAATGTTAAGCCTTTTCTCATCATGGGAGATACAACTGTCTTTTATGTACGCACTGAAATAGATGAATCAGAAGTGGGGCGCGTAGATCCTAAATCCTCAGCGTACGCATACCTTCGCGGTGAATCGAAGGATAAAATTTCATTGGATTTTGTAAAAATTGAGCCGCTTGTTACGCCCAAAAGTCAGCTAATCAATAGTCCCACCGAGCGGGTAGATACGCGTGTTTTGGAGGTTGTGTATTCTTTCAGTTCTGAGCATGTAAAGGTTTATGTTGGGCAAGAAATGGATGTTTATATAGAGGCAACGGATGTTTCAAATGAAGCGAACTGAGCCATGAGGGATCCATTTTTACTCATTTTTTTTATAGGGCTTGTTGGGTGTTCTGTTGGGCCAGATTATAAGCCGCCCCATATTTCTTTACCTGATAAGTGGCATTCAGATTGGAAGCAAGAAACTTCTAACGATGGTATGACAGCGTTTGATAGCTGGTGGAAGGCATTTGAAGATCCTGTTTTGGAGGGACTTGTAGAGGAAGGAAGTCTCGAAAATCTTGATTTAAAAATGGCTGTAGCTCGATTGGAAGAGTCTCGCGCATTAAAGAGTGGAGCAAGTGGAGCTCTTTATCCTGATATTCAATCTACAACAAGTGCGGGTCGCTCCAAGCAGGGATTTATAACTGGAAACAGAAAAGTTACTTCTTTTGAAGCTGGATTTGATGCTAGTTGGGAATTGGATTTATTTGGCAAAAATTATCGTCAATGGGAGGGCGAAGCGGCATTTGAGGGACAACGATTTTATGAGTTAGAGGACGTATTAGTTTCTGTACGTGCCGAGATTGCGAAACAATATATTTCTTATCGTGAGGCTCAAAAGCAATTAAAAATTACACAGAGGGCTATTAAGGCTCAAAAGAAATTGTTGGATCTCTTGGAATCTCTTCAGGAAGCAGGGGTTGTTAGTAACGTTGAGTTATCAGAGGGAAGAGCTTTATATACTGACTATCAGTCACGGGTCCCGGTGCTGAATTCGGATCTCAAACGGGCACAATATGCTCTCGAAGTTTTGCTGGGCAGAAATCCAGGTTCATTGTCAGAGGTATTAGAGGATGAATTGCCTATCTCCCCAAGTCTAGAACGTATCAATTTGGACGTTCCCATTCGAGTTATTAGTCGTCGTCCCGACGTGAGGGCGGCTGAACAGGCTTTGAAAGTTGCAACCGCCCTCCAGGGAGTAGCCATTGCTGATTTGTATCCTAACTTTACGATTGCCGGTTTTTATGGATTGCAAGATTCAAACTTATTTCCTTCAGGAGCTATTTGGAGATTTGCTGCAGACGGAGCTTTATCTTTGTTTGATTTCGGGAGGATTCGTTCCAAAATAGATACTGCAGATGCGCAAAAAACGCAGGCATTGAGTGCGTATGAGCTTGCTGTTTTAAAAGCGCTTGAAGAAGTTGAAAATGCCCTTACAGCTTATGGAAACAGTACTAAGGAAAAGAAACTTCTTAGGGAAAGCCTGAAAGCACGGGAACAGAATTTAAGGTTACTGAAAAGTAAGTATGAAGCAGGGCTTACGTCGTTTCAGGACGTACTTAAATCACAACTTTCTTTTTATGAAAGTGATCTTGCTGTTATTCGTACTGAAAGTAAACAATTCAAAAACTTAGTAGCATTGTATAAGGCCCTGGGTTAAGCCAACTTCTTTAAATTTGGAAGTTGATCGGAAATCTTATTTGCAAGTTTCCTAAAGACTTTAGACAAAGCATTCTCAGGTTCCATTTGTGGCAGGGGAACTCCTAAATCACCACTTTTTCTAACATCTAGATGGAGAGGGATTTGTGATAAGAGGGGGACCTTAAGTTTTTTGGCCTCTTTCTCAGCACCACCGTTGCTGAAAATATGTGTTTCATGGCCACAATTTGGGCACTCAAAATGGCTCATGTTTTCGACGATACCGAGAATAGGCACGTCTAACTGCTGGAACATATAGAGCCCCTTACGGGCATCGAGAAGGGATAAATCCTGAGGCGTTGTGACGATAATGGCCCCTGATAAGGGGATTTGCTGGGCTAGTGTGATTTGGATATCTCCTGTTCCAGGAGGAAGGTCTATGACCAGAACGTCTAAGTCTCCCCACGAAACGTTCTGGAGAAATTGTAGTAGGGCTTTGCTGATCATGGGACCGCGCCAAATAGTGGGCTGGCTTTCAGGGCCGATGAGCCCCATAGACATGCATTTGATGCCGTATTTTTCGATGGGTGGGAGTGTTTTTTTGTCTGGTGAGAGAGGGCGTTCTTTGATGTTCATCAGGAGAGGGAGCGAGGGGCCGTAAATATCTGCATCTAGGAGTCCAACTCGCAGCTGAAGATCTTTAAGGGCACAGGCCAAACTGACTGCAACGGTGGACTTGCCGACGCCGCCTTTTCCAGAGCCAACTGCAATGATTTGCTTAATGTTAGGAAAAGAGAACTTTTGCACAGGTTGTTTGCGAGGCATGGGTTTAGGAGCGGTCATGATGACAGCAACAGAGTCTATTTCTGGAAGCTTTCTAAAAATATTTTCAATTTGAGCACGGAGAGGTTCTAGCTTTTCAGCATCAGCCGAGGGCACATCTAGGATGCAAGTAATCTTAAGACCATTTTCTGACGGTGTAATTGATAAATGGGAAACAAGGTTTTGCGTGATAACATCTGACTTTAGATAGGGGTCGCCAATTTTTCTGAGGATATCTCGTAAGTATTCTTCTGAAATCTTTGACATAATTGAAAGTCCGTGATTGCGTTGAGGCGCTATGTGCCGTATAACTTTGTACTGGTATACCTCATATGAGGGGAACGGTAAAGAAAAGGAGAGACAAATGTCAAACTTCGCGCAAGGAGGCGGAGAAGGCCCCTGGGGTGGGGGACCGTGGGGTGGAGATAAGCCAACACCTAAGGGACCCACTGTTGAGCAGTTTTTTCAAAAAGGCAAAAAAGAGTTTGGCGGATTCTTCCCCAATGGTTTTGGGGGTAAGAAGGGAATTTTAATAGCTGTTCTCGTCGCATTTGTATTGTGGTTGGGCACAGGTATTTATCGTGTGGATCCAGATGAAAAGGGTGTCGTCTTACGCTTTGGAAAATTTGTTCGAAAGGTAGAACCTGGTCTTAACTATCACCTTCCTGTACCTATTGAAACGGTCTTTACCCCCAAGGTAACGCGTGTGCAGCGTGTAGAAATAGGATACCGATCTGGCAAGAATGGAAGGGGAACTGAACACCTTGAAGAGAGCTTGATGTTGACGGGTGACGAAAACATCATTGATATCAACTTCACGATTTTTTGGTTTATTAAAAATGCTGAATCATATCTTTTTAAGGTGCGCTCGCCTGAAGAAACTGTAAAAGCTGTTGCGGAGAGCGTAATGCGTGATGTCGTAGGACAGATGCCTATAGCAGTTGCTTTGGCGGAAGGACGTAAAGACATAGAAGAACGGGTTTTAGCGCATCTTCAAGAAATATTGAATGAATACAATTCTGGTATTGAGATCACACAAGTTGAGCTCCAGCGTGTTGATCCACCAAATGCCGTAATTGATGCTTTCAGAGATGTTCAAAGAGCAAGGGCAGATCAGGAGCGGATGCGAAATGAGGCAGAAGGGTATCGAAATCAGGTTATTCCCCACGCACGAGGTGCTGCAGCAAAGTTGCTTCAAGAGGCAGAAGCCTACAAGCAGCAAATAACTGCTAAGGCCCAAGGTGACGCTAAGCGGTTTGAGTCTGTTTTGAATGCTTATAAAACAGCGCCCGATGTGACCAGGAAGAGGATTTACCTGGAGACTCTCGAAGAAATTTTAACAAATACGAACAAAATTGTTCTTGATGAAGCAACGAAAGGGCAGGGAGTGCTTCCTTATCTCCCATTGCCGGCTATGAAAGCACATGCTGAGACGGATAAAGGGTAGCTAAAATGAAACAATCAACTGTTATTATTGCACTTATATCCATAGGGGTGCTATTTGTTTTGGGAACATCGACTTTCTTTACGGTTCATCAGACTGAGCAGGCTCTAGTGCTGCAATTTGGAGATCCTATTCGTACCATTGACGAGCCAGGGCTGAAAATGAAAATTCCATTCGTACAGAATGTCGTGTATTACGACAAACGGTTACTGGCATTAGATGTTCCCTCAGAAGAGGTTATTGCGCTTGATCAAAAGCGGCTGGTTGCTGACATGTTTTTGAGGTATCACATTGTTAAGCCTCTACGCTTTTTCCAAAGTGTTGGGACAGAAGAAATGGCTAAGACCCGACTCGCTGCCTTAATGGTTGGTAGTTTGCGTCGTATACTTGGACAGGTGCCTCTCGGGACGATGCTATCTAAAAAACGTGAAGACATTATGGATCAGATTCAGCAAGAGGTGAATACGGCTGCTCAACAGTTTGGGCTCTCTGTGACAGATGTTCGAATAAAGCGTGCTGACCTTCCTAAAGCTAATAGTGAAGCAATATATGCCAGGATGAATAGTGAGCGCGAACGTGAAGCAAAGGAGTTTAGGGCCCAAGGGATGGAAATTTCTGAGGTTATTAAGGCACGTGCTGAACGAGAGCAAACTGTCATTCTGGCTGAAGCCGAGAGGGATGCACAAATTCTTCGAGGAGAGGGTGATAAAAAATCTGTTGAGGTTTATGGTAAGTCTTTCGGAAAAGATCCAGACTTCTTCGAGTTTTATCGCAGTATGGAAGCTAATAAAGCTGCTCTTGGAAATGACAAGACAACCTTTGTGCTATCTCCTCAGAGTGATTTCTTTAAGTACTTCGGAACTTCTAAGAAGGGAAATCGCCGGTAACTGTATAATAATATAAAAATAATTGGTGTATATGATGGGCTTAAAGCTTTACAGATTTTTAGGTGTCGTTTTTTGTTTTGCCATGTTGGTTTTCGATGTTTGTGCGGCAGACAGACCACAGAGCTTTGCAAAAACAGCGGAAAGGGCTTTGCCCACGGTTGTCAATATTTCAACTAAGCATATGTCACGAGCAGCCATGGCTGACATGAAAAACTTACCTCAATTTGGCCATCTTGGAGATTTACTGAAAGAGTTTTTGGAGTTTCACCATAGTCGTCCTCGTGAAATCAGTTCGTTGGGCTCCGGATACATTGTTGACCCGAAGGGGTATGTTGTTACGAATCGTCATGTCATTGCGAAGGCAGATGAGATTACAGTTATTCTTAATGATGGGTCAGAGCATGATGCTAAGATCATTGGCGTTGATTCCAGAACAGATGTAGCGGTTTTAAAAATTGAACCCGAAAAGCCTCTCCCAAGCATTGAATGGGGAAATTCTACAGAAGCGCGCGTGGGGGATTGGATTCTTGTCATCGGGAATCCATTTGGTTTGGGAGGGACCGTAACAGCAGGAATTATATCTTCACGGGCTCGGGATATTTCTTCACAGGCTGGAGATATTGCTCTTACCAAATACGTGGACAACATGATCCAAACTGATGCGGCGATCAACTTGGGGAATTCTGGGGGCCCCATGTTTGATATGAATGGTAATGTAATAGGAATGAATGTTGCTATCTTTTCGCCTTCAGGTGGAAACGTAGGAATTGGCTTTGCGATTCCGTCTAGTATTGTTAAGCGAGTAGTTGAACAAATCAAAACAACAGGGCGTGCTCAGTATGCTTGGATGGGTGTCGTTGTCCAAGATGTGACAGAAGAGATTGCTGATAGTCTTGGTTTGGATAAGGAGCGCGGGGCTCTTGTCACAAACGTTGCACCAAATGGTCCAGCGCAAAAAGCACAGCTTCAACCGGGAGATGTAATCCTTTCATTCAATAATCACCAGGTTCCAAATTATGAGAACTTTCCAAGGATGGTAGGTGAAACACGCATTGGAACCGTAGCGCCAGTAAAGATTTGGCGGAAAGGGAAAGAAATTAATTTAAAGCTAACACTGGAAGAATACCCAAACAAGGAGGGTGTCGCCGAGATGGTGATGGCTAAGAAGAAAGCTGCTTCTCAGGAGCCCGAAGCGGGAGAATTTTTAGGTATTTCTGTTGGCCCCATTACAGAAGAAATACGTAAGAAGTTAAATATCAGTGATGATGTTAATGGAGCCATTGTTTTCAAGATAGATTCAGGAAGTGTTGCTTCTAAGAAAGGGATCCAAGTGGGAGATTTAGTGGTTGAGGTCAACCAGCATCCCATATCAGATCATCGCCAGGTGTTGCAAAAAATATCAAATGCCATGGCTAAGGGTAATAAAACTGTACTGCTTAAGATTCTTAGAGGACAGAAATCTGTATACATAGGCCTTCCACTCGACAACGACAGATAACGAATTTTGTCAAAAAACATTCTTATTATTGTGGGGCCAACTGGAAGTGGAAAGTCTGCCTTGGCCCATGATTTGGCTGAAGAACTTGAAGGAGCCGTTCTCAATGCAGACAGTCAGCAAATTTACAGAGAGTTATCTGTATTGTCTGCACGCCCTTCGGAAAATGAGTACAGGAATGTTCCTTATAAATTGTTTGGCCTTTATTCAGCTGAAAAAAACACCTGTACGGCTGGGGAGTGGCGACAGCTCGCATTGAGAGAAATTAAGAATTCTAAGGAGAAAAATCAACTTCCAATAATTGTTGGAGGAACGGGATTCTATATATTTACGCTTTTAAATGGTATTTCGCCGGTGCCGGAGGTATCAGAGAAAATTAGGCGTGATACAGAGGATCTTCTCAATACGATGGGGATTGAAGCCTTTTATAAGGAACTCTGCATTCGGGATTCTCAGATAGCTCGCAAGCTGAAGCCAACAGACAAAAGAAGACTCTTGCGTGCATGGGAAGTCCTGGAGGCAACAGGTAAGTCTCTTGCCTATTGGCAAAGCATACCTGCTGATACAAGTGATATAGCAGCGTATAACTTTGTTACTGTTTTATTAGCGCCAGAGCGAAAAGAGCTCTACGACTCTATTAATGCGCGTGTGCTCAGTATGATTGAGCAGGGAGCTGTCGAAGAAGTAAAAGGCCTAGAAAGAATTCCAGATGCTCACCCGGTTACAAAGGCAGTTGGTGTCAAAGAGATTAGAGCGTTTTTGAAGGGGGCTACGTCTTTAGAAGAAGCAATTGAAGAAATGCAAAAGGAAACGAGGCGTTATGCCAAACGTCAATATACGTGGTTTCGCCACCAGTTGCAGCCATCACTTGTAATCCCCAATGCATATATCCAGAAGGATCGTAAAGGATCCCAAAAAACTAGAAACGAAATCAAAGAGCTACTTTAGTAAGCTGCTTCAGTTGTTTCTCAGTACTAACAACAAACAAACTTACTAGTGCTTCGAGATGTTTTGTTGATAGCTTTGAAGATCAACCGCTATCTGCAGCTTTATATCTTGGGCAATTTGTCTGAGGGTTTTTGCTTTTGCATCCTCTGCGGCAACAACAGTCGCATATGGGGCACCAACTATAGTGTTGAAGTTAGAGGTGGCAGTAAGGGACTTGGACGCAATTGGTTTATCCGTTTTTTGATCTTTGAGGACATAAATTGCCGTTAAGGTAAACTCTGTTCTTGAAGAGGTTGCGTCCTTTAGGATTCCAAGATGGACTTTATTTTCCTTTAGTCTTACTGACAGAATATATTTAGGGTGTATTGGCGCACCAGTGGGGGAGAGTAGGGTAAGTAGATGGTTGTGGAGCTCTTGTCCAGTTCGATTAGGGATGTAGTCTATTTTGACATGAGAGAGAGCTGTGACTATTTCCTTTTTGTCTTCGGTGAAAGATTTATTAAGCGGCTTAAAACCACAGCCTGTTAAAAATGCACAAAGGATAAGGGAGGGTACGATTCTATACAACGACATTGACGACTCTATTTGGAATTAAAACAACTTTTTTAGGCTTATTTCCGGAGAGCGCTTTTTGCACTGTATCCATATTAAGAGCCCGATCCGTGACGATTTCCTTGGCAGCATCCTTTTTAATATCTAGTGTTCCGCGTAGCTTACCATTAACTTGTATGGCTAGGGTAATGATTTCTTCCTGGATGAGATTTTTATCTGTTTTTGGCCAAGGAATTGTATCTAAAAATGAAGAATGTCCAAGTTTTTCCCATAACTCAGAGGCAAGATGTGGTGTGAATGGCGCCACAACGATAACGAGGGTCTCGATAGCGTGTTTTAGGGCCTTTGGATCGATGGAACCAGAAGAAACGTGTTTTTGAATTTCATTGGTAAGTTCTCGAATATTAGCCAACACCTTGTTGAAATGGGAACGGTCAAAGTTATAGGTGATATCGGCAATATACTTGTGGGTTTTCTTTGTGAGTTCTAAACATTCAACGTTGGAATTAGGATTCTTATTTATCAATTGAATCGATTGGTTAACCAAGCGCCACAGGCGATTTATATAGCGCCAGGCTCCTTGAACACCTTCTTCAGACCAGTCTAAATTTCGGTCAGGAGGGGTGTCTGATAAACTAAAAAGCCGTGCAGTGTCAACGCCATACTCACTGGTGATAACTGAAGGATCCACAACATTGTTTTTAGATTTACTCATTTTTTCAGATCGTCCCACCATTACAGGTGAATCATCCGAAATTTTCACATATGAGTCACCTTTTATACGCTTTACTTCCTCGGGGTAAAGCCAAGTACCATTTTTATCTTGGTAGGTGTGATGACAAACCATGCCTTGAGTAAGAAGCTTCTTAAATGGTTCAGAATTTTCAATATATCCGCATTCTTTAAGGGCTTTTGTAAAAAAGCGAGCATAAAGCAGATGGAGGACGGCATGTTCAATTCCTCCAACATAGTCATCTACAGACATCCAATAGTCGACTTGCTTTCTATCAAAGGGAGCATTTTTGTCATGGGGAGAACAAAAGCGGAGAAAATACCAGGATGATTCAAAGAAGGTATCAAACGTATCCGTTTCACGTTGTGAGGGTTCAGAACATTTTGGACAGTTCACATTTATCCATTCTTGACAGTGATCAAGAGGGTTTCCAGGCTTATCCAAGGAGACATTTTCTGGAAGCAGGATAGGGAGATCTTCATCGGGAACGGGAACAGGACCGCATTTTGGACAGTGGATAATGGGAATTGGACAACCCCAGTATCTTTGGCGAGAAACTCCCCAATCCCGCAAGCGGTAGAATGTCTTTCTTTTTCCTAACTTCAATTTCTCAAACTGATTAATGGCTTCTTCTTTTGCCTTTTCAACATTCAGATCGTTGAGGAACTCCGAATTAATAAGAACGCCATTTCCTGTGTAAGCTGCTGTTTTTTCGAGGATCTTCTGATTGTCAGCTTGCTCGGGAGATTCAATTACTGGAACAATGGGAAGATCATATTTAATAGCAAAATCAAAATCGCGCTCATCGTGAGCGGGGCACGCAAAAACAACGCCAGTTCCATAGTCCATAATGACAAAGTTTGCAATATAGATAGGAAGTTGTCTTTCCTTTAAGAAGGGGTGTTGAGCATAATATCCGGTAAATACACCCTCTTTCTCGACCATATCTTGAGTTGCTTGGTCTACCCCTTGTGTGTGGAATTTCTCGATGAGGCTGGCTATTTTCTTGCTTTCTTTAGAAAGCTCGTGTGAAAGAGGGTGATCAGGAGAAACAGCAATAAAAGATGCCCCAAATATGGTATGGGGACACGTTGTGAAGACCTCAAGGTCTTTTATTGAGAGCTTCTCAGCTTTAACTATTGGAAATTGAATAAGGGCTCCGTGAGATTTCCCTATCCAGTTCTCTTGCATCACCTTTACGCGCTCAGGCCAATTAGGAAGTTTTTTGAGGTTCTCCAAGAGTTCTTCAGCGAAAGAAGTTATTTTTAAAAACCATTGGGATAGGAGTCGACGTTCAACGGGGACGCCGGACCTCCATCCACGGCCATCAACAACTTGCTCGTTAGCCAAGACAGTATTCTCTTCAGGATCCCAATTTACCCACGCTTCTTTTTGGTAGGCTAAACCCTTTTTAAAAAAATCTAAAAAAATTTGTTGTTCATGCGCGTAATAGTTGGGAGATGAAGAAGTTATTTCTCGGGACCAATCGTAGGAAAAGCCCAGGGATTTAAATTGCTCTTTCATAATCTGGATGTTTTTCTTTGTCCAGACCTGAGGGGAAACATGATGTTTAATTGCGGCGTTTTCGGCTGGCAGTCCAAACGAATCCCATCCAATTGGATGCAAAACATTGTATCCACATGCTCGTTTATAGCGAGCTATAACATCTCCGATGGCATAGTTACGTACATGCCCCATATGGAGCACACCGGATGGATAAGGAAACATTTCAAGCACGTAGTGCTTTTCTTTCGAGGCATCTTCACTTGCTCGGTAAAAGTTGCCCTTATCCCAAACATTTTGCCACTTTGGCTCAATTTCTTTAAAGTTGTAAGAATCCATAATCTTTTTTGGAAGTTTTATGCATTATCAGAGCCAATTCTGAGTTGTCTTGCCCGTAAGAGGATTGCCTCCTCTAATTTTTGAGCCATTTGGTCTTCTACTGGGGCATCTACCCAAGCATTTGTATCATCCATTATCTGTTTAAATGCAGTTAATCGGAGTCCATCTGATCTTAATTGGCGACTCAAAATAATAACGTCTATTTTATAACGTTCACCAGGCGTTTGTGGGGGAGAATACCAATTGGTTATAATAACTCCGCCAAATGGATCGGCCGAAGACAAAGGCATAAAGGATAGAGCATCAAGCGAAGCGTGCCAGAGATAGCTATTCACGCCAATACCAGAAACGTCATCGTCTGTTTTAGACTTTGCTCCCAGAGAAAAAGTATCTTCTCCAAAAAGTTTTCCAAAGCCTCTCTTTCTTTGCTGTTCCGCACTCTGCGGTACTTCCGTATCGTTAACTTTGACATCAGAACAACTTGTTAAACAGATGAGTGAAAAAATATATAATAGTCTGTGTTTCCGCATGCGTACTTCCTCAAAATAATATTATTACAGCAACTCATAACACAAAATAGCAAAACACAAAATAAAAAAAAGAGGAGCTTAGCCCCTCTTTTCTTAAACTTCTAAATTTAAATTAGAAAGAAATTTTCGTACCTAGAATAAATACTGATCCTGTATTGGATTTCTTTCCTGGTGTTCCTAAAGCTGTAGGTACTGGTGCGGAGGATGCTCCCGAAGCGAAAACAGCCGTTCCACCGTTAACTGAGGCATCTCCACCTGTAGCAGCTTGTGGTACTGTGAAACGAATGAAGTCTGCTTCAGCATACACACCTAAGCCTGGCGCGAGTGTATGATCTGCTGTGAAGGACCAGAACTTGCCCTTAGCATCTGACGCTCCAGTAGCAACTTTCGTTTTAGATTGTTGGTAACCTACTGTAAACTTACTGGCTTCGTAAGTGTAGCCAAGTGCAAAACTCCATGCCTTACCTGCATCGGTACCAAGCGACCTCAGCGAGTCTACAAGAGTTGATTTTTTGTTGTCAATGTAACCTGCACCAAATTGGAAATCTCTATATGTGACAAGACCACCAATTTGATATGCTCGAACTTTAGCAGCATTTTCCTCAGTGCTAGCTTTTGAATCACCAGACAAGAAAGCTCCTGTGGCGCTTACACCTACTTCATCAAATGCGTGTGTGTAGTTCAACGCACCACCAAAGTTCTTACGAGTAATGACATTAGATACCGTAGAAGACGTATCAGCTGATTGAGTAAGCGGCTCTGCGCCTTCATGTCGTGACGATGGCGTGAAACTCAAACCGAATTGGAATCCCGCAACTCGTGGTGTAAAGTAACTCATCTTTGTTGCATCACCAGGATCACCGACCATGCTGTCACCAGCGAATACACCAGCTGGCTGCGTGAACGCATCAAGCCAACTTCCGTCGAAACCACCTGTTCCACCGATAACGTTCACGGCGTCAACCATCATAAGGTCTTGAGCACCAATGGTGTCACCTAATTGCAAGGCACCCCATGATCCTTTGAACTCAATACGGTTTTCGGAAACACTTGTTGAAGAACCAGTGTTACCACTGAGAGCTATCAAATAGTTGTATTCCAAACCATTCTTGGCCATTCCTGCAACAGCAAATCTCATTTCACCGGTTTGTGTAAAACCGTAGCTACCAACACCATTACGTGGGTTTGCAGCAGCATCACCGTCGGCTGCACTAGATCCTTTAGCACTGTTTTTAACACCCATTGCTTGAAAGCGGGCATTACCGCTTATGCTGAGTGCGGGAGCTACAGCAGCTGCACTTACTTCTTGTGCGGCTACAAAACTTACGGCCATCAAAGCCGTTGTTCCCAGAAGTTTTTTAGTCATTCATCGTCCTCCAAAAAGGAATTATAACTTTCATTTACATATAATCCTAGAGATCAATATTCGTAAAGTCTCCGGATTCATAAACCTATTTCAACGCTTTTTCCCGTCAAATTCAAGATTCCCTATGATTAGATAGGCCTGTTTTTTTATGAGTGTGTCGTGTGCGCAACAGTCTGAATTTCCCCTATACCATTTACTATTTCGCTTTTCTTAACACACCCATATTGATCAGGTCATTTAAAACACCCTCTTGCTTTATATGATTCAGCTGCAAAAAATTGTCAGAAAATGTTTGAAAATCAAAGGGCGCATTCTTAAGCATCCAGGGAATAACAGAAGTAAATTCTGTTGGAATTGGGACAGTTGTCCCCTTCGGTCCTTTCAGTAAGTTTTCATTCTCACTCTCTATGATCGAGAAGTTTTCTGAAGTGAGGTGAAAATGAGGATTTGTCTTGAAACTAGGCAATGTAAAATGGCTTCTGGGGTATCCACGGCTTTTTGACAGCCGATCTAGTTCGGTTTCAAAGCATGGATCTTCTACAATTGAGAGAACTTCTTTGACGAATTTGTTCAAATATTTTTTGTTATCTTGTTTGTGGGGTGGAATGTAATTTCTCAAGAATTCTGAACTTAGCCCTTTTTCGAACAGATAGCTTAAAAGGTCCAAGCCAATGAGAGGGCTGCCTCCAAATGAAATATGTACCGTTCCTTCAGACGTGGCTAAAGCATCGTGGTACTGTCCACGTGGGATGTACAGAAAATCCCCGGGCTTGAGAGTGATATCCAATAAAACATCGCCTTTTTTCTGTTCTGCACGAGCTTCATTGCGCATTTTTAGAAAAGTTGGATGGGAGATGGGGTTAACTTCTCGTCCATCATATACTAGCCATCTTTTCTCACCTACTGTGTGAAAAACAAAGACTTCATGTGTATCGAAGTGGCTATGAAAAGCCTGCTTTTCCTTCCAAGAGCAATACAGATTTGCTTGAATCTTTGAACTGAAAGTTCTTTCCAGCAGATTTGCTATATGAGACAGATCGGGCAAAAGTGAGTCAATGTCGTTACAGACGAGGGAGGCACCCTGTTCCAGAAAAGTGACAATTTGGGTTGAGTTGGGTTGTAAAATCTGTTGCTGATTGCGGTCAATGGCAGGATAGCAATATAAAGAAGGGTTTATAGGCTTGTTTTCTAGATGGAGTTGAAGAGAAGTGGAAGACCACACAGAAGTCATATTAAGGATCTGGTTTAATTTTTCCCAGGTCATGAGGGAGGTCAAAACTTCGTATTCGTCTTTGTTCTTAGACTGGAAGGGGATATGAAGGGGTTTTTTATCATAATAAACCTCGAAAAATTCTTCAATACCAATGGGGTGTAGAATTTTTTCGAAATCTAGTGGAAAGGCCATTTCAATTCCCTTGATGAAAGAGTTGACGAAGTGCATGCATGATGGCTTATATGTGCTTGAATGCAGACAATTTACTGATAGAAGATTCTCATGGTTTTGTCAAAAACAACTTTGCTTATTGTGAATAATGACGCTTTCTTATCTGAGAGTGTCAGGCCCTTTTTGAACAAAGAGAAGATTGCATATGATGAAATTTCTTTTTCAGAATTTGAAGGCCAATGCCTTCAGAAAGAGGGATGGGATGAGGAATATTCTGGATACATACTTCATATTAGTAATGAGGAAGAGGCGCAGTTTTTGGCAAGCCATGTTCAGGTCAGTAGTTCTTTCATAGTCATATCAAACTGTGTAGCAAAGCTGAAGGAAGGAATTCTCGTTAGAAAACCATTTCGAGTGAGTGATCTCTTGAGATATATATTAGACATTTCTAAAAGCAAAAAACCCCTTTCTACTTTCTCCTTTGGAGCATTTGTTTTTGATGGGCAGTCAAAAGTTTTACACTGTACAGAGACAGATGCAGATACGTTCTTGACTGAAAAAGAAGCAAAACTCCTATGGTTGTTACACCAAGCTGCAGGAGATGCGGTTGCAAAGGAAAGATGCCTGGAGAGCGTATGGGGGTACAGCAAAGGGATCAGCACAAGGACTCTGGAAAGTCACATTTATAGGCTTCGGCAAAAAGTTGAGAAAAATCCTGCCACGCCCGTTTGGTTGCTTACGACTCCAAAAGGGTATTGCCTTGTAAGGTAATTACTCATTTTTAAGAAGCCGACTTTTTTGGCGGTTCCAGTCGCGTTCCTTTTCCACTGCGCGCTTGTCAACTTGGTGTTTTCCGGTTGCGATGCCAAGGGAGAGCTTTACGAGACCACGCTTGTTAAAATACATTGATAGAGGAATCAGTGTAACACCCTTCTTTTTAATGGCGGCTAATAATTTGTTCAGCTCCCGCCTTTTCAAGAGTAATTTACGGGGGCGACGGGTTTCATGGTTCAATTGATGGGATTCAGTATATTCGGGGATATAGGCGTTGAACAAAAAGAGCTCGCCCTTGTCCTCCCCCGCGTAGGACTCTTTAATGCTCGCTTGCCCTTTTCTTAAAGCCTTGACTTCGCTACCTACTAATATAATACCTGCCTCGAGGGTAGATTCTATAAAGTAATCATGGCGAGCTTTTCGATTTTGAGCTACTATTCGGTTGAGGGATTTGATTTTCTTGGCCATGGTACTATACACTTAATGGGGAGAGACGAGTCCCTACCATATACAGAGTTCTGAAGGATTTAAAAAGGGAAAAGGCGTTGAAGGTGAATAATAGACAGGGATTATGTGGCAGATATTCCACATGGGGAATAATAAAATTGGGTATAGAAAGAATGGTCAGGGGTTTTATTGGGTTTAGTTCCATGTGGTTAACAATGACGGGGCTGTTTGTCATGCTCATAGGCGGAATAGATTCAGCTTGGGGGCGTGTAGCGTCTCCTACTTGTAACAAAGCACTTAAGGGAGCTTTTGAAGCTTCAGAAAAAGGGAAGTGGCAAGATGCTTTCAAAAAAGTTTCAGCACAACAATGCCCCTTATCTACCAAGCTTCTTCAATGGGCTTATTATCAAGACAATAGAACAAAGGCTTCATTTGAAAATATCACTGATTTTGTTATCAAAAATCCTTCTTGGCCCTCTGGGAAGCTCCTTGCCGAAAATGCGGAGAATTCTCTTAGTGCAAAAACTCCAGATACATTGATCCTGAGTTGGTTTCAAAATAGAAATCCGAAGACTGCGCGGGGAGGAGTATACCTAGCTGAAGCACTTTTAAGAGCTGGCAGAGCTGGAGAAGCAGTCACTATTATCAAATCAACTTGGCGGGATATGAATTTTGGAAGTGCTGGGGAAGAGAAAGCTTTTTACTTAAAACACAAGTCCCATTTAAACCCTCAAGATCATATCGCTAGGCTAGATCGTCATTTGCGAGAGGACAATGAGTACCTCGTGAAACGTATGTTGCCCAGGGTGGATATTGGACACCGACTTTTAGCCAAAGCGAGGCTAGCTCTTCGGAAAAAGAGAGGGGGAGTTGATCTGTTGATTGCAAAAATCCCTTTTAAGTTGATGCAAAAAGCAGGGCTTGTGTACGAAAGGGTTCGATGGCGTCGGCAAAAATCATCTACTCATTACGATAATGGTGCCTGGGAGCTATTAAGTGGCCTTAATGGTAATACTGAATACTCTTCCCAGCTTTGGCGTGAGAGGGCAATTTTGGCGAGACGGGCCATAGAGAGAAAGCATTTCCAACGGGCCTATGATTTGGTGAAAGGACATGGATTCAGTGCGGGTGTTGTTTTTGCAGAGGGCGAATGGTTAGCGGGGTGGCTCTCTTTAAGATTTTTAAATAAACCGGAACGTGCTCTTAAACATTTTGAGCGATTACATGCCAATGTGAAAACGCCTCTAAGTCGTTCACGTGGAGCTTATTGGTCTGGCAGAGCAGAGGAAGCATTAGGCCATTCCAAGAAAGCTAAGGAATGGTATACAGCTGCCTCTAAATATCAAACAACCTACTATGGACAATTAGCTCTTGAGCGGCTTAATAAACCCAAGTCAGTAAAGTTATTTAAGGCTCCTCGCTATACGAATGGGGATAAGCAGTCCTTCGAAAAAAAGGAATTGGCTCGTGTCGCCATGTTGCTGAAAGAAGTTGGCCAAGATGGGTGGATTGACGAATTTTTGATGCAGTTGGCCCTGCGAGCGAAATCATCTAAGGAAATGGATCTAGCCATTTCTTTTGCAAAAAATGTTGACCCAAGACATATTGTTATAGTTGCAAGGGTTGTTGCGCTTAAAGAGGTTGTTCTTCATCCACACGCATATCCAACTCATTCATTGAATTACCCTAAAAATGAGAACTTAGAGCCCGCATTAGTTTGGGCCTTAATCCATCGAGAGAGTGGGTTTGACCCAGGCCTTACGAGTGTTGCAGGGGCACAGGGAATGATGCAATTAATGCCTTCAACGGCAAATAGAATTGCGAAAAAGAAAGGGCTTAGGGTCAGGAAAGGTGATCTTTTAAAAAATCCCGACCTTAATATGCGATTAGGATGTTCGGTTATTGCTGAACTATTAAAAGCATACGACGGGTCCTATCCTCTCGCGCTTGCAGCATACAACGCTGGGCCTGAGCCAGTGAATGAGTGGATTAAAGACTTTGGAGATCCGAGGAAGCCCGATGTGGATGAAATCGATTGGATTGAACTCATTTCATACTTTGAAACGAGAGATTATGTGCAACGGGTTCTTGAGCTGGTTCATATCTATCGAAATAAGGATGAAACCTTACTTTCTAAGGCATTCTAGAATATAGACTCTAATGGTGCTAGAGAGATTGGCAGAGCGTGCTTCATCAATGTTTTCTATTAGCTTGTTGAGGGGGACTCCTTTTGTGGCTGCAATTTTCTTTAGTTCTTGCCAAAAAGGTGTTTCAAGGGAAATACTTGTTTTGTGGCCCCATAGTGTAATGGAGTGCTTTTGAAGAGAGGATTCAGTCACTCTGTAGGGCCAATCATTTTTTCGGGCCGGACCCAAGTATCAAATTCTTTTTCTGAGACATACCCTAATGCTAAAGAAGCTTCTTTGAGGGTTAGGTCTTCATTGTAGGCTTTTTTTGATATTTCAGTAGCATTATCATAGCCAATGTGAGGAGAAAGTGCCGTTACGAGCATGAGAGATTGTTCTAGAAAGTCATTAATACGATCATGATTTGCTTTGATTCCAGAAACACATTTATCAGCAAAGACCCGCATCCCATCGGAAAGTAGCATAATCGATTGGAGCAGGTTATAAATGATAACTGGATTAAAGACATTTAGCTCCAGGTGTCCCGAGGCGCCGGCAATGGTAATAGTGACGTGGTTGCCCATGACTTGGCTCGCGATCATGGTCAGGGCCTCAGCTTGAGTTGGGTTAACTTTCCCGGGCATGATGGAAGATCCAGGCTCATTTTCAGGGAGGATGATTTCTCCAAGGCCGCTTCGGGGGCCTGATCCAAGCAAACGAATGTCATTTGCAATTTTCATGCAGGATGTGGCTATTACATTAAGGACTCCCGACAGTTCAACGAGTGCGTCGTGGGAAGCCATTCCTTCGAACTTATTTTTAGCAACGCAAAACGGAAATCCCGTCGCTTTTGCAACTTGCTTGGCAAACTTCTTATCAAAGTCTTTCTTTGCATTAAGGCCAGTCCCTACAGCTGTGCCCCCTTGAACTAGTGGATACAGCCTGGGCAAAGTTCCATCAATTCGTTCAAGTCCAAGGGAAATTTGTTCTGCATATGCTGAGAATTCCTGTCCCAGCGTGATGGGGGTTGCATCTTGTAAATGGGTACGCCCCAATTTAACTATGTCCTGAAAATCCTTAACCTTTTTTTCCAACGCTTTATGAAAGTGCTTAAGGGAAGGAATGAGGGACTCTTGAACTTCAAGGACTGCGGCAATGTGCATGGCGGTGGGGAAAGAATCATTTGTAGATTGGGCCATGTTTACGTGATCATTAGGGTGAATGGGTGCTTTTGACCCCAAAGAGCTGCCAAGAAGTTTGTTAGCACCATTTGCAATGACTTCGTTTAGGTTCATGTTTGTTTGTGTACCAGAACCCGTTTGCCAAACAACAAGTGGAAAGTGGTCGTCATATTTTCCGGAAATGATTTCATCTGCGACCTGGCAGATCACTGAACCTAGCTTTGGTTCAAGGGATTTTAGATCCATGTTTACAAGGGCAGCAGATTTTTTCTGAAGGGCAAAGGCGTGGATAAAGGCAAGGGGAAGCCTTTCATTTCCGATAGGGAAATTTTCCAAAGACCTTTGGGTCTGGGCACCCCAGTACTTGTCGCTCTCAACAGCCATCTTCCCGAAGGAATCTGTCTCGGTGCGCTTTGACATTGTAGTGGCTTTATTTTTTCCGGAAGGTATCAAGGGTGATCACCTTTCCTGTTGGATCTTCTGCAGCTTTTGCTTTCCCTTTTTTGGAGGTTTTTTTCGGTGCGGGTGGAAGTTCCTCAGGAAGTTCAGTAGGATTAAACTGGAGGCCGAACTTAACCGAGGGATCCACAAAACCTGTGATGGCTCCATAGGGTACATAGATAGGTTCTTGAATGTCATTAAAGCTCAAAGTCACATAAAATCCTTTAGTATCAACCTTTAAATCCCAAAATTGGTATTGAAGGACGATGGTTACTTCATCGGGATGGCGTTCTTTCAAATAGTCTGCCATTTCAACACCAGGATAGTGGGTTTGGAAAGTGATATAAAGGTGATGTTGTCCTGGAAGGCCATCTTTTTCAACCAATTTAAGGACGTCTTTTACAACACTTCTAAGGGCTTCTTGGACGATTTCTTCGTAATATATGGTCACGTTATTGCCTTTTATTGACCTAGACACACAAAATATGGGGGCTTCTGTTGCCCGGTGCCCCCGAACCGCGCGTTATATTAACTAAATACAACGACTTAAACTACATAAATCAAATTCTTTCGAATCAGATTAAGCAGCCATTGTTGCAGCTTCGTGATTGTCGTTGATAAAGTCACCTCTAACACCAACATTATCATTTACTGCAGTTACTAATGTATCGGCATTTATTTTGCCTAGCCCGATAACGGTGGTACCATGCCGAGCAAAAAGCAAATCTTTACTACACACGTCGATCCTGTTTCACCCCCACAAAAAGAATGCCTAAAACCGAAAGTTCATTCCTTTGGTGGAGGCGCCGGGTACTGCCCCCGGGTCTGTAATGCTTATTCCATCAACCGTTTATTGCCATAGTTGGTCTCCCAACACCTTTAATATAAGCTATTTTCGGTGATTTTCAAAGGATTTTAGAAGTTTTTTCTGGTTTTATTTTTTTTGTCAGGATAGATTCGGTGAAAGTTACAATATTAACCCTAAATTTTATGGAGAAATCCTGTGCTTACAGATGATCAAAAAGCTGGAATTGAAGAGCAACGTACAACTGAGTTTAAGACGCGTCGGGCAACAGTTCCTACGTTAGAGGATATTCTCTATACGGCATTTCCCGTATTAGATCATGGGTTTGTACGAGTCGTTGATTATATGGGGGATGATCAAGCCGTTGTACAGGCGGCAAGGGTTTCTTATGGGCGTGGGACAAAAAAAGTCAGTGAAGACAAGGGGTTAATTAATTATTTGATGCGTCACCGCCATTCTACACCTTTTGAGATGTGTGAGATCAAATTTCACGTAAAGTTGCCCTTTTTTGTGGCACGACATTGGATTCGTCACCGGACGGCTAATGTAAACGAGTATTCTGCCCGTTATTCTATCCTTGACAATGAGTTTTATATACCGGCACCTGATCAATTAGCGGCGCAAGCAACGGAGAATCGTCAGGGGAGAGGTCGAGTCTTAACAGGCGCTGAATCCGAGAAGATCTTGAAAATGTTGAAAGAGGATGCGCTGCAATCCTATGAGCATTATGGTGAAATGCTCAATGTAGATGATCAAGGAGTTGTCAAAGATCCTGAAAACTCTGGTTTGGCACGTGAACTTGCACGCATGAATCTTTCCCTTAATTTCTACACCCAGTGGTATTGGAAGGTCGATCTTCATAATTTGATGCATTTTTTGTCTTTGCGTTGTAGCGAGTTTGCTCAATACGAGATTCGTGTTTATGCCCAGGAAATGATCAAGATGCTAAAAAAATGGGTTCCACATACGTACGAGGCTTTTGTGCAGCATCGCCTAGAGGGCGCTGGATTGTCACGGGGCGGGCTAGAGGCCGTCAAGAAACTTATTCGGGGACAAAATGTAAGCCGAGAAGATGTGGGGCTGACTGCACGTGAATGGCGTGAGTTGACAGATTTGTTAGAAATGGATCTTGAGAACCCGCAGAAAGTGGCATAGGATTGTTTTTAGAAGTTATTTTGGGAAATTAAGGATTTAAGTGATGACTAAGGAAAAAGGTAAAGGTGAAACGACAGTTGCATTAAATGGTTTGGATGCAGCTATTATTTTGCGTGAAGATGGTGCAATTGAAGCTTCTCTGCCTGATTTAGGGAACCCGGAAGATATTCCTGAGAATTTGGTTTTTGCGACAGCTTTGATGGCAGCGATTCAGAACGATGAGCTCTACGATGCAATCATTCGTAACTTTGAAGTTGAATGCGCCAAAATGGATACTGAAATAGGTAAAGAGAAGACCATTTGTTAGACATATTCTCTCTACAGAGTTGAGAGATAAGAAGCGTTAAAGGGTGTCGTTAGTATATATACTTTTTGCTTTTTATCTTTTGCGTAACGCCCATGATATAGTCACTTAGTTGAAGAATTTGTTGCGACTTCCTAAGTCTTTCTGGATAGGTGAAACAGAGATCTAGGGAGGGACTTTTTGCCTTGGGCATGATCTCAACCAGGTTGGAATATCTCAGTCGCTGGTTATCTTGAGGGAAGGTTGCAATTCCCAGGCCTTGCTCGGCTAAATGAATGAGACTAGCTCCAGAATTTATTTGAATCACAGGCCTTCTACTCTGTCCGGGCGAAGTTCCTGCAGAAAGATGCCAATTCAGTTCCGAAAAAGGATGAATATGAGTTCCATATCCCAAGAGCCGATGACTATCTAGCTCTTCGAGGGTTTCTGGGGTGCCATATTTCTTTAAATATTGGGGACTTGCATACAGTTTTAAGGGGGAGGAGAGCAATAATTGTTGAATTAGATGGGTTGCTCCTGGGATAAAAGGCCAAATGGCAGCATCTATTTCTTTTGGAGAGAAGGCTGGTTCTTGGTCATTGTTTAAAACTATCAGTTTAACCTCAGGATTTTTTTTCATAAACTCTGAGAGCTTATTTATAAGAAAAGTAAAAGAGATTCCCTCTGTTGAAGCTATTTTGATGGTTTTTTCTTTATCGGTAAAAGTTTTTTGCATGGAGCTTCTTATGGACTCCATCTCAGAAATTGCTTTTTTTGATGCTTCATACAAAATTTGCCCGTGCTTCGTAAGTAACAATCCACGAGCATAACGGCTAAAAAGCTTCACATTCAGCTGTTTTTCCAAAGCGATGATTTGGCGACTTAGAGCCGATCTGCTTAAGTATAGATTTTTGGCGCCAATGGCAAAGCTTCCCGCGACGGCCACATAGTAAAAACTTTTGATTTTATCCCAATCCATGTAGAGGCTTCTCCTTATCAGAGATGGCTTGGGTTGAATCAAAGACTTCTTTCAGAAAGTTGCCAAATGCTAGGACTGCTTTGGAATACATTAAATGGTGAGGGTAAACAAAATTGAAATCGATCTTTGGTCCTGAGACGTGGGGCAGAATTTCAACGAGATTGGATCCCTGAAGTCTAAAGTTTGATTGGCATAAAGAAATGATTCCCAAACCCTTTTCTGCAAGTTGGAATAGACTCGTCTCCGAGTTTACGAGGAGGAAAGGTTGACGAGATTTTCCATTTTTTGTGCCAATTGATAGAAACCAATTTAATTTAGATGAGGGGTCCATATATCCTCCACGAGAGATGAGGCGGTGGCACTCAAGATCTTCGGGGTGTTTAGGCGTCCCAAATTTTTCTAGATATTTAGGACTGGTGTATAGTTTGAGTTGAGAGGATACAATTGGTGATTGAAAAAAGCCTCTTTTGGATTCTATGGAAGGGATTAAGGCTGCATCTACACTTCTTAGGGCCAACTCTGAGCTTTTGTCACAATTCACAATTTTCAACTGAATGTTTGTGTGTTGGTTGATGAAGTCATCTATTTTCCCCATGACACATGATCGAATGCTGCTTGCAAGGCCTATTGTCAGAGGGCCAAAGGGGTCAGTTTGATCTTCACGAATCAGAGATTCGGCAAGCTCGAATTCGGAATGCATTATTTGAGCAGAGTGATAAAGCGCTTCCCCTTCCTTTGTAAGCACAAGCCCCCGTGAGTGCCTTTTAAAGAGTTTAGATTTTAGTCTATACTCAAGTGCACTAATTTGGCGACTCAGCGCAGACTGAGTTACTTCCATCTGCTCAGCAGCAGAGGTAAAGCTTCCAGACTTCGCTATACGATAAAATACTCTAATTTTGTCCCAGTCCATCTTCCCAGTCGATGATAAAAATAGTTCCCTAATACTTTATTGATTGTCATCTAATAGGGGTTATTAAAATAAGTCAAGCTGGAGAATTTGTGCAACAAAGTAGTCTCTTTTGAAGACAACTTAAAAGTTTTCATTTTATTTCAATGGATTGTCGTTTCTTTTATCAAAATGTAAAACAGTTTAAATGAAGAGTATTCCATATTTTCACGCCTGAAGCGTGCAAAAATGGAATAGCTAGTTTGAAATCCTATTCAGCTTTCTGAATGGTTACGTTGTGGTGCTTTAGAAAGGCTTTGAAGAAATTTTCAAATATCTCGATATTCTTTTTCGTTGTTGGATTTACGTTTTTGTTCACACAAAAAAATGTTTTGGTACAGGGGCCATCAATATGGGGGAGAACTCTTACTAAACTGGACTCAAAAAAGGGACTTGGTTCTACGGGGGCTGAGCAAATCCCGATCCCTTCTTTTGCCGCAAGAAAAACAGAGGTTGAGGAATTTACAGTGAAGTCCGGTTTTAATTTTGGAAAATCTGGGTGCATTCCTTTGAGGTGCCAATTAATGTTTGAAAAATGCGAAAATTCATGTTCACCGTATCCTATGAGGCAATGATTCTGCAGGTCCTGGGGCGTTTTTGGTGTTCCCATACGCTCTAGATATTCTTTGCTGGCAAATAATCCATGTTGATAGGGGATATACCACTTCTTTTCAAAGTGGTTTGTTTCAGTAAGAGGTCTAATCATAATATCAGACGCGACTTCCTCTTTCTTGGAAAGGTAATCGTTGGATGTAATATGTGTTGTGAAGTTTGGGTGTTTTGAATGAAGAGTTTTGAGGCTTTTTATCATCCAGCCTGATACAACAGCTTTCGTGGTAGAAATAACAATTTGGATTTTAGAGTTTGCAGTTTGGGGCTGGGAGAATTTGTTTTTTGCGTGTTCCAGGGTGGTGTGAACGTCTCGAATGTAAGGGAGAAAGGCGAGGCCTTCTTTGGTGAAGGAGGAATGCCGCTTATGTCTATTAATAAGTTTTATGCCAATTTCTTTTTCGATTTCATCCACATGTGACCACATGGTTGCCCTCGGAATGCCAACGGACTTGTGGACACCAAAATCGCAGTTACTTTCTTCCAAATAAAGTAAAGTTTTCAGACTCTTAAGTTTCAAACGAAACCTCCATTTCGTGGTTCCTATGAATTTTTTGCACACCCTACCCTGTGAAAAAAAATCAAACCAACGAGCAAATTGCAAAATTAGGTGAGTGAGTTAATTTTTGTTGTCTTTAAGAAGCGACAAACCAGACAAAAATACCAGGTCCTCCTGTTATTGGGGTTTAATAAG